>LSQX01010824.1_pt1 | contig 72932 bp, 68 predicted proteins | sample 654561 | NCBI WGS metagenome assembly LSQX01 (sample SAMN04489861, study PRJNA283612) | anaerobic digester metagenome | isolation source: 4 biogas reactors fed with cattle manure at either 37C or 55C with and... | place: Denmark: Kongens Lyngby | collected 2014
TCTTCCGGGTTGTTGTAAATATGATCGCAAAAAGAATTAAGAACAAAAAGATACGGCTATTATTTATTAAATTATAACAAATTTATTCTGACATGAAACCGAAACTATACCTATTAACAATACTTATTGCTATTTCAACAGCTATTTTTTCTCAAAACGGAGATCAGCTTCAAACAGCGACTTTAGTCAAAACAGCGGATCTGATGATCGAAGTTCCATCAATTGCTGCACAATTGGCCAACGGACAATTTATTCCTGGTGAAGATTTTAAAAAGGAGGTGAATCCTAAGAAAAGTGGTGCTAATAAAGCAGTGCCGGGAAAAGGGTTACCACAAGGCATCGACCCTCTTTGGGAGAAACAAACAAAGGCAACCAAATTCAAGGGAAAAGAGCCTATCCTTACCTTCCAGGCGGCAAGTTCATATACCACACCTACCGACCCAACCGGGGCCGTTGGCCCAAACCATTTTGTAAATGCCTGGAATTCGTCATTCAGGGTCTGGGATAAAGAAGGAAATCCACTTACTCCCGCGGCATCATTAGGAACAATATTAATTGGCAACATGGGTGATCCCATTGTTTTTTATGATCAATTTGCCGACCGGTTTATCATTACCGAATTTTATTCAAATGGTTTTGGAATGGCTGTTTGTCAGGGATCTGATCCGGTTAATGACGGGTGGTACTTATATCAGTTTAATACAAACTCCTTTCCTGATTATCCAAAATTCAGCCTTTGGTCGGATGGGTATTACATAACAGCGAATAAAAATTCAGGTTCGGCAGGATATAGTGAAGTGGTTTTTGCAGCCGACAGGGAAAAAATGCTGGTAGGCGATCCTTCAGCACAAATGGTTGGATTTCCGTTGACAGGAATTACAACAAGTGGATTTTACAGCCCGCTCGGCTTTAATGCTTTAGGTAACACACCTCCGCCCGCCGGAAATGCTTCCATTGTTTACATGCAGGATGATTCATGGAGCGGGGTTTCAACGGATCATTTAAAAATATGGACGATAAATGTGGATTGGACAAATCCGGGAAACTCAACTATTTCTGCTGCCCAACAAATTAATACCGAGCCTTTTGATGGTTTATTTGATGGGGGTTCTTTCTCAAACCTGCCCCAACCTTCAGGCCCAGACATTGATGGCCTGCAAGCCACAATAATGTATATGGCACAATACCGCAGATTTGCAGGCTACAATTCTGCGATATTTAATTTTGTAGTTGACCTTGACGGGGGTGATGATTATGCCGGAATTCGCTGGTATGAACTCAGGCAACCAACTGACGGCGATCCGTGGGAAATATACCAGGAAGGTACTTATGCTCAACCTGATGGACACAGTGCTTTTTCGGGTGCTATGTGTATGGATGTTAATGGAAATATTGGCCTTGCTTACACAATCGTTAGCAACACTATCTACCCGTCATTGCGGTTTACCGGCAGATTTGCAGGTGACCCGTTAGGCACTATGACCCTCGAAGAAGAATCGTTTGCTGATGGAACGCAGCCTGACCCATCATCAAGGTATGGTGATTATTCACAAATGACTATTGATCCGGTTGATGAAAAAACATTTTGGGCCATTGGCGAATATTTTCACGGCGGCTCCCGAAAAAACCAGGTTGGTGTTTTTAAAATTGCTGCTGATACTGCAAACGATGTAGGGATTGTTAGTATTGATTCGCCCGTTAGCGGAACATTAACAAATACTGAGGCTGTCACAGTTACAATCCGTAATTTTGGAACAGACAGCCAGTCTGCTATTCCGATCAGTTTTCAGATAGACGGAGGAGCTGTTGTTAATGAAATATTTGATGGGCCTTTAGGGAGTAATGTAAACGAACAATATACATTTACTGCTACCGGGGATTTTTCGATTGTAGGTAAAACGTATGAAATTACGGTTTTTACAAATCTATCATCAGACGAAAATACCATTAATGATTCGCTTACAACATCTGTTACGCATCTACTACCTGATGATATTGGAGTAATGCAGGTTTCTTCCCCGGTTTCCGACCCTGGTTTATCCGAATCGGAACCAATTAGTATTGTTATCAAGAATTTTGGCGGGGAAACACAAACGAATTTTGACGTAACCTATATTTTGGATGGAGCTGATCCTGTTACGGAACAAGTGGCAGGGCCTCTGATTGGAGATGCAACAATCCCATATACATTTTCGACTCCGGGTAATTTTGTTGCAATAGGCGATCATCAATTGTCGGTTACAACTTCCCTGCCCGGCGACCTGGACAATACAAATGATACCATTGAGGTGGTCATTACAAAAAATATGTGCCAACCCGAAACAAATTGCACTCGGGGCGATGGTTTTGTTGCTTTACAATTAGGCTCCATCAATAATCACTCTGGCTGTGACCCTGATGGATATGGCGATTACACAGATCTAATAACTAACCTTGCGCAGGGATCTACAAATGATTTTACGGTTACAACGGGGTATGGTAATCAGCATGTAAAAGTTTGGATTGATTTTGATGATAATTTCATTTTTGAAGATTCTGAAATTGTTATTGATGATTTTGTAATAGCTGGTGGCCAGGGTTCAGGCGCCTTTACCGAAACTACCCAATTGGAAATTCCTTTAAACGCTACCACTGGCGAACATTTGATGCGGGCAAAATCCAACTGGAATAATCCGGTGCCCGGTAACGCATGTGAAGAAACAAATTATGGTGAAACGGAAGATTATACAGTTAATGTTACCATGGCTTTCGTTGTAGGTATAGAAAAAATTGACCAAGAGCCAAATGAGCTGATCATTTCCACATTTGAGAACAACCGGTTTTCGGTAACTTTTTCTGCTGTTAATATGAACGACCCATTAACCATAACGGTACACGATATTATGGGGCACACCATAATATCGAATCGTGTTGAGAATGTAAACGGGTTGTATGAATACGATTTTGACATGTCGTATGCTGCGCCCGGTGTTTACTTGTTGAGGCTGGGTTCGGCAACCTTTGGAAAAATAAAAAAAATCACAGTAAAATGATCCAGCTAAAATCAATACTCACCTGCCCTGCATGTGGATTTCAAAGAGAGGAGACCATGCCGGAAGTTTCTTGTCAATTTTTTTATGAATGTGAAAACTGCAAGACAATACTAAAACCAAAACAGGGGGATTGCTGTGTTTACTGCTCCTTTGGAATTGTTCCCTGTCCTCCCGTTCAACAGTCGAAAAGTTGTTGCTGATGTGCAGTTGCAATGTGAAGAGAGGAGAAATTAACAAAAAAGATGAAACCATGCCGGCTTGGTGGGAATCATCGACAGAATCAACTCACAATGCATAAAACGCAAAATGAAAACACATTCTACAACAGGTAGCTTAGCAGGATACCAGCCGCTACTGCCGAGCCGATAACGCCGGCAACGTTGGGAGCCATGGCATGCATCAGCAGGTGGTTGTTCGGGTCGAATTCGAGGCCGACCATCTGCGAGACACGGGCGCTTTCCGGCACTGCGGACACGCCTGCGTTGCCGATCAGCGGATTAATCTTCCGGTCTCCGCGGAGGAAGAGGTTCCAGAACTTCACGAACAACACGCCGCAGGCGGTCGCGATGATAAAGGAGGCCAAACCTAGACCGAAAATCTTGACCGATTCGCCGGTCAGGAACTTGTCGGCTTGGGTGGAAGCGCCGACGGTCAAGCCGACGAGGATCGTAACCGTGTCCACAAAGGGACCGCTGGCGGTTACAGCGAGACGGCGGGTGACGCCGCTTTCTTTCAGTAGGTTTCCGAAGAATAGCATGCCCAGCAACGGAAGTGCGGACGGCACGATGAAGGCCGTGAGGAGGAAGCCGATGATCGGGAACAAGATTTTCTCTTTCTGCTGGACGCGGCGGGGAGAGGGCATCCGGATGAGACGTTCTTTCTTCGTGGTAAGAAGCAGCATGACCGGGCGCTGGATCAACGGAACGAGGGCCATGTAGGAATACGCGCTCACGGCGATAGCGCCCATGAGGTCGGGGGCGAGTTTCGAGGAGAGGAAGATGGCTGTCGGGCCGTCCGCCCCGCCGATGATGCCGATCGCTCCGGCCTGGTTGGGATCAAAACCCATCGTCAGGCCAAGCAGATAGGCACCGAAGATGCCCAACTGGGCCACAGCGCCGATGAGCATCAGCCGCGGTTGCGAAATTAAGGCAGAAAAGTCAGTCATGGCTCCGATCCCCAGGAAAATGAGCGGGGGATACCAGCCTTGCTTGACACCTTGGTAAAGCGTGTTCAAGACTGAACCGTCTTCGTAGATTCCAATGCCCAAGCCGGGGAACATCGGGATGTTGCCGATGATCATTCCGAAGCCGATCGGAATCAGCAGGAGCGGCTCCCATTTTTTCCAGATGGCGAGGGTGATGAATCCGATTCCGACCAAAATCATTACTAGATTCAGCCAACTCACATTGGCAAATCCGGTATAATGCCAAAATTGCTCAAGGCTTTCTAAGATGGTGTTCATTCCCTCAGCCGATCTTTACGATAGGGTCACCTTCCAGCACCGAATCGCCTTTGTTCACGATCACGGCGGTAACCGTACCGGCCTCGGGGGCCTGGATTTCATTCTCCATCTTCATGGCTTCGATAACTGCAACCTTTTGGCCCGTCTTCACTACGTCGCCGACCTTCACAGATACTTCGATGATCACACCGGGGAGCGGAGATTCCACGGCCTTGCCTTCTCCGGCGGGCTTTGCTTCAGGTGCGGCAGCGGGAGGAGCAGGGCTTGCTGCAGGGGTAGCGGCTGAAGCTGCGGCGGGGACTCCGGCACTGGCAGCGGGAGCATTTTCCATCTCCACTTGATAGCTCATTCCGTTGACGACTACGTCGGCGTGTTGGCCCTGCACCGATTGAATGGTCACGTTGTATTCGTTGCCGTTGATCTTGAATTTGTACTCTTTCATATTACCATTTGTTAAGATTCGTTTTTATTAAAATTACCGGACAGATTTTCTGAAGGTCAAGGATTTGTTGTTCCAACCGGATTGTCCGGAGGGTTTGATCGTGATCACGAAACTTTCACTGTCATGCACCCTGCCTTCCAAGTAGTCATGCAGGGCCAGCGCGATCGCAGCATTGACTTCGCCTCCCAATTCCTGCCGAATCGCCATCGCAATAACGGCGACGACTTCAGGAGACGGGGCACCGGCCGCGGAGGCCTTGCGTGCTGACGGGATGCCGGAAGTCTTCTTTCCTACATTGCCCATCCAGCCGAAGATGAAGGCGAGGATGACCAGCGAGATGAACACCGTGATGACCGAAATCATCGTCAGAATCCATCCGCCGGGGTCCCGGACCTTCATGGTCTCGCTCTTGGTCATGAGATGGAGATCGCCGTTGTAGGAAGCGGGGGTCGGATCCGCGTTGTTCTTGGTTTCGAACTCCATCTTCTTGATCCCGATAGGAATCCTCATGACGGATCTGTCCGCCTGCAGGTCGGCAGGAATCTCCATGGTGTCGAGTATCGTCTTGCCGTCATTGCTGACCAGATAGAGGACTGCGCCTCTTCGGAGCGTGAAATTGGTGTAGTAGGTTCCCTGTGACGCATTCCCGCTCGCATAGAACACTACGCTTTGGCGCGGCCCGATGCTCGTGGAATTGTCAGCCGTAGGAATATGGAACTTTTTCAAGTCGGAAGGGTCGTCCGAAAGGTAGCACCCTCCGAATTGCACGGTCCCGTAGGAGGTGTTGAAAATTTCGATCCATCCGTTCCGCCGGCCGAAGTCGTCGATCAGACCGCTGGTGTTCTCGACCAGGATCTCGCTGATCCTCAAGTCTATGAGATTCTGCGCGGGAAGGCTCCAGCCGAACAGCAGAAGAAGGGAAGGGAATACTATCTTTTTGAAAATCATTGGATCAGGTATTGCATTCAGATTTCCTACAGAGGCAGATTGTCATGCTTCTTCGCCGGGAGGCTCTGCTTCTTGCCGGCGAGTTGCTCCAAGGCTCGGATGACCCGGAACCGGGTGTTGCGCGGTTCGATGACATCGTCGATGTAGCCTTTCTGAGCGGCCTGATAGGGGTTGCTGAAAAGTTCGTCGTATTCTGCCTTCTTTTCGGCTTGGATCCTCTGCCGTTCGGCAGGATCCTCGACCGCTTTGATCTCTTTGGAATACAGTACGCTGACCGCTCCTTCCGCGCCCATTACGGCGATTTCGGCGGATGGCCAGGCGTAGTTGAGATCCCCGCGAAGCTGTTTGCAGCTCATCACGATGTGCGAGCCACCGTAACTTTTGCGCAGGGTAACGGTCACCTTTGGAACCGTTGCCTCGCCGTAGGCATAGAGCAGCTTCGCGCCGTTCGTGATCACGGCGCCGTATTCCTGCTGGGTGCCGGGAAGGAAGCCGGGTACGTCTACCAGGGTCACGAGCGGAATGTTGAAGGCATCGCAGAAGCGCACGAAGCGCGCGGCTTTGCGGGATGCGTTGATGTCCAGCACGCCCGCCAATACCTTGGGTTGATTGGCGACAATGCCCACGCTACGGCCGTTCATATGCGCGAATCCGACGATTACATTCTTTGCGAAGTTCCCGTGGATTTCAAAAAATTTCCCGTCGTCCACGATGCTGCGGATCACGGCGTACATATCGTAGGGCTGGTTCGGATTGTCCGGGATGATTTCGTTGAGCGCGTCATCGACACGGCTCACCGGATCCCGGGTCGGCACGACCGGTGCATCCTCCATGTTGTTCTGGGGAATATAGCTGAGCAGTTCCTTGATGATCCGGATGCCGTCCTCCTCGTTCTCGGCGGCGAAATGCGCGACCCCGCTCTTTGAAGCGTGGACGCTGGCGCCGCCCAGTTCCTCCTGACTTACATCTTCCCCCAGAACGCTCTTGACGACGCCGGGGCCGGTCAAGAACATGTAGGAGGTATTCTTGACCATGACGATGAAGTCGGTGAGGGCAGGGGAGTATACGGCCCCGCCGGCGCAAGGGCCGAAGATTCCGGAAATCTGCGGGACGACCCCGGAACCGAGGATGTTCCGTTCGAAGATTTCTCCGTAACCGGCCAGGGCGTCAATCCCTTCCTGGATCCGGGCACCGCCCGAGTCGTTGAGCCCGATGCAGGGGGCTCCGTTGCGGACGGCCATGTCCATGACCTTGCAAATTTTCTCGGACATCGTCTTCGAAAGTGATCCGCCGGAAACGGTGAAATCCTGCGCGTAGACATAGACAAGCCGACCGTCGATCGTGCCCTGTCCGGTCACGACGCCGTCGCCGTCGAAACGCTGCTTCTCCATGTCGAAGTTCGTGCAGCGGTGCTGGACGAACATGTCGTATTCTTCGAAACTCCCTTCGTCAAGCAGCATGGCGAGCCGCTCGCGCGCCGTGTACTTGCCTTTCTGGTGCTGGGCGTCAATCCTTTTCCGGCCTCCGCCCAATTTAGCCGCCGCCCTGCGGTCGACAAGTTTCTTGATATTTTCCTGTTGGATGCTCATAATAAATGCTGTTGAGTCGCGCGCAAATTTAATGAGTTTCTTGTATCATACCAAAAAAAAGCAGCCCGCGCGGACTGCCTAAATGGTTTTAATGCAAAAAATTATTCCCGAGCGGGCCTCAAAGTGGAGTAGACGTTCGTGACATCCTCGTCATCCTCGAGCATATCGGTCAGTTTGTCGAGCGTTTCACGCTGCTCCGGGGTTACTTCCTTGAGGTCAACGTTCGGCAGCCATTCAAAGTCACCTGAAATCAACTCATAATTGTTGTCCTCGATGTATTTCTGGATTTGCCCATAGGATTCGAAGGCGCCGTAGATCACGATTTCCTTCGCCATCTCTCCGTTTTCTTTTTCCACCTCTTCGCTGAATATTTCTTCGGCGCCGAAGTCGATCATTTCCAATTCAAGTTCTTCCAGATCGATCGGCTTTTCGGGATCTTCCTTGATACGGAACACACACTGGTGGTCGAACATGAAACTCACACTGCCGCTGGTGCCCAGCGTGCCGCCGCATTTGGTGAAGTAGCTGCGGACATTGGCCACCGTGCGGGTGGTGTTGTCGGTAGCGGTCTCTACAAGATAGGCGATCCCGTGCGGGCCATATCCTTCGTAGATGACTTCCTTGAAATCTCCTTGATCTTTCTCCTGGGCTCTCTTGATGGCTCGCTCGATGTTCTCCTTCGGCATGTTTTCGCTCCGCGCTTCAGCGATGAGGGCGCGGAGCCTCGGGTTGCCGACCACATCGGCCCCCCCCTGTTTCACAGCGACGGTGATCTCCTTCCCGAGTTTCGTGAAGATCTTGGCCATGTGACCCCACCGCTTGAACTTTCTTTCTTTGCGGAATTCAAACGCTCTTCCCATTATTCGGCCTCCTGCTGACTTTCGATCCGGCTGATGTACTTGTCGATGTCGTAGCCTTCCATGGATTGCGGGTACTTATCCTTGATCTTTTTATAGAAACCGAGGGCCTTTTCCTGGTCTCCGAGTTCCTCGCAGACGACGCCTGCTTTGAGGAGATAACCGGCCGCGAACATGTTGTCCGCGCGCGCCGCCGCTTTCTCGAAACAGCCGAGGGCTTCCTTGTACTTCTCCAGGCCCACGTAGGCATCTCCGGAACAGGCGATGGCACGGGCGGCAAGGATGGAATCCTTGCCCTTGTACTTCTTCAATTGATCCAAGGCGTTTTCATAATTCCCGAGCTGGAGCTCGCAGGCTCCGGCGTAGAAATAGACGTCTTTCCCGGCTTTGCTGCCGAAATCGTCGATGATTTGTTTGAATCCCAGTACATTGCCGTCCCCGTTGAGGGCCAGATCGTACTCCTCCGCGCGGAAGTTCGCCTCCGCAGGGTACATCTGATCGATCGCTTCGGCCCGTTTGGGTTGGTAGTAGAATTTGTACCAGGCCACGATCGCAAGTCCGATCACCAGCAGGGCGATCAGGCCAGCATAAATCGTCTTCTTGTTTTCATCGAGGAATTGTTGGGTCTTGGATACGGTCTCGGTGACTTTCTCCTGGCGCAACTGCTCCTTCTCTTTCTGCTTTGCTTTTGCCATTTTTATTATCTTTTGTTATTATTATCAACTAATAGTCTGCAAAATTAGAAAATTTTGTTGAATCCCGCAATTTCCCGTCCCCATATTTTGCCTATATTTGCAGAACCATGCCGACACTGAAGAAAATAGTCATACAGGATTTCCGGAACATCGTTTTCCAGGAACTCGCCTTTTCTCCGAACATCAACTGCATCTCAGGCAACAACGGGGAAGGTAAGACCAATCTTATGGATGCGATCTGGTATTTGTCGATGACCAAGAGCGCGTTCTCGGCTTCCGACCGCTTCAATTTCCGGCACGGCTGCGAGGCTTTCGCGCTTGCGGGCACCTATGCCATGAATGCCGGCCCCGACGCGCGCTTCTCTTTACAGGTGAATTCCGCCGGGGAGAAGAAGGTACGCCGCGACGATAAACTCTATTCCAAGATTTCGGAACACATCGGGGTGCTCCCGATTGTTATGGTTTCCCCGGCGGACATCTCCCTGGTGAGCGACTCGGGGGAAGACCGTCGCCGCTTCGTGAACGCGGTGCTTTCTCAGATGGATCGGGAATACCTCTCAGCGGTACAGCAGTACAACCGACTCCTGTACCAGCGGAATCGGCTGCTGAAGGACAACCGTCCCGACGAGGACCTGCTCTCGGTGTTCGACACGAAGATGGCGGAGCACGCGGCGCGCATCCATTCGACGCGCGAACGCTTCGTGATGGATTTGGTTCCCGTGGTCGCCGCGTACTACAAAACGCTTTCGGGCGGGCAGGAAGAAGTGTTCATCGCCTACGATTCGGACCTTTCCAAAGGACCGCTGGACCGATTGTTGAAGGGCAGCAGGGAAAAGGATTTTTATTTCAAATACACGACCCTCGGAATCCATCGCGATGATTTCCTGTTCAAGATGAACGGGCATCCGATCCGTCGCTGCGGCTCCCAGGGCCAGCAGAAGTCTTTCCTCGTGTCGCTCAAGTTCGCGCAGTACGAGATTATGAAGCGGGAATACGGTTTCCCGCCGATCTTGCTGCTGGACGACGTGTTCGACAAACTGGACATGGGAAGGATTTCGAATCTCATCGGTATGGTAGCCGGGAACGACTTCGGACAGATTTTCATCACCGACAGCAACAAGGTGCGGATGTCCGGCATCGTGGACAAGATTACTGAAGACCGGTCCTACTTTGAGGCCATAGCCGGGGAATTCAAGATGCTCTGAGATGAATCGTTACAAAAAAATCAAAGGGGTTCCCCGCAAAGAAGCGCTCGGCATGGACCAGATCATTCCGATGTACATCCGCGCTTTGAAACTATCCGCCGGTCTGAACACCCAGCGGGTTTTCGCGGCTTGGGATGCGGTCTCAGGCGCCTCGCAGTACACCCTGCGGCGCTTTTACCGGGACGGCAAACTTTACGTGACACTTTCTTCCTCCATGGTCAGAAACCATCTTGAATTCCAGAACCGCGCCCTTGTCGATGCCATGAACGCCTTCCTCCTCAAGGATGAGCTCTTCGTCAAAGACTGCGAAAAAGTCGGTCTGGTCCGGCAGCTGATCTTGAAATAGGAGAATGTCTTCTGGAAATATGCGTATCTTTGAAGCCCGAATATTGATGCACGATGGACAAAAATATTAAAATCGTCGCGGATGCGGCGATCCCGTTTCTTCAAGGCGTTTTCGAGCCTTGGGCGGAAGTAGTGTACCGGAGCGGAAAAGAGATTTCTCCGGATGATGTCCGGGATGCCGATGCTTTGATAATCCGAACCCGCACTTTGTGCGACGAGAAATTGCTGAAAGATTCTTCCGTGAAGATCATCGCCACAGCCACGATCGGAACGGACCATATCGACTTCCCATACTGCGACTCACGCGGGATCACGGTGCGCAATGCTGCCGGATGCAATGCCGGTGGCGTTATGAACTATGTCTTCTCAGCGTTGTACGGTGTCTGTTCCCGGAAGGCGATCCGGCTGGACGGGGACAAGCTGGGCATCATCGGGGTGGGCAATGTGGGCCGCCGGATCGACCAGATGGCAGGCTATCTGGGCTTCAAGGTGCTGAAGAATGACCCGCCGCGCATGAAGGAAGAAGGGCTGCATGGATTCTGCTCGCTGGACTACCTGCTTGCCAACGCGAACGTCGTCACCCTGCACGTTCCGCTGGATTCCACGACCCGCGGCATGGCGGACGACGCTTTCTTCGAGAAGATCCGGCCTGGGACGACCTTCATCAACGCCTCCCGGGGAGAAGTCGTGGTGGATGCCGCTCTCAAACGCGCGATCCCCAAATTAGGACCGGTCATCATCGACACCTGGAACCATGAACCCGACATCGACCGGGAACTGCTGGAAATGGTCGACATCGCCACGCCTCACATCGCGGGCTATTCGTACCAGGGCAAGCAGAACGGCACGGCCTCCGCCGTCCGCGCCGTCGCCCGGTTTTTCGCAATACAGGAACTGTATGATTTTTTCCCGCGGACCGAAGAGCTGGAACTGGAATCCATCAAACTGAACTTGAAAGGAAAACCGCAGGGCGAAGTAACCTCCGTCCTGCAGTACAATTATCCAATCTTCACCGACGATTTCATGCTGCGGATGGAGCCCGAAAAATTCGAGGAGTTGCGCGCGAATTATCCGTTCCGCCGGGAATTCTATGTCGGCTAGCGCTTGATCGATCCGATCCCGGATTTTTCGATCTGGAAATTTTCAGCTTCGAGTTGCGTGGCATCGATGCTGCCGACACCGCTGACTTTCAGGAAGGAGGTTCCGGTTGTTCCGGAAAGGGTGGCTTTTCCGGTACCCCGGATGGCGACCGTGACCGTCTCGCTGTCGATCTCGTATACGTCCACATTTCCGGCACCGTCGACTTGAACGATGAGGTCGCCGGCCGAAATCTTGGTCGCATCGAGATTCCCGGCGCCGTTGATTTCGATCTTGATCTTATCCGAAGCGTCAACGTCTTCCATCCGGATCTTTCCGGCACCGTTCACCTCGACATCCAGCGCCCGGGTCATCAAGCCGTGGGTGATGGACACATCGGCGGCTCCCCGCACGATGAGTCCTTCCAGTTCCGCGGAATAGACTTTGATCCGGATCTTCTTGATGTCGTAGCGGTGTTTGTCGCTGAGACCGAGGTTCAAGACCGGACCTTTTACCCCCACCTCCACGAACTCCATGATGTTGTCGGAGGTATTGACTTCCACCCAGGGACTGTCCTCCGTCTGATAGAAATCGATGTCGTACATGCCGGATGCGTCGATCCGGGTGAACTTCCCGAGCGGGAAGGTCTTGGTAATCAGATTTCGGCTTCCCCGGACGGTGGTTTTGCGATCGGTCTGACCGATGGCCAGCGTACACCCGGCCAAGAGGGCGGTTACCGTCAATACGGCGAACAGTTTCAATAGGTTTGTTTTCATATTCCTTGGTTTTAATCTTCTTCCAAGTCGATCTTTTCTCCGTTCAGGTTGTAAATCAGCTCGCCGGAACCGGAATTGTGCAGTACCTCGACGGAGGCTGCCACGAGTTCGGAGGCATCGACATCTCCGGATCCTACTCTCGAAAACTGTGCCTTTCCGGTCGATCCGGCCAGTCTTGTGTCTCCGGATCCGGTTCGGGAGAGTGTCAAGGTACCGCACCGGAGCATGCCCGCCTCCAGGTCACCGGATCCGATCAAGTTCAGGGTCAATCCGCCGCTCAGTTCCGCGCGCTTGAAGCGGACGTCCCCGGAACCATTCATCGAGAGGTAGAGCGAATCACCTTCGATCTCCTGAATCAGCGCGTCTCCGCCCCCGTTCAGGATGAGCGAGTCGGGGAGGGGGCCGTACACCACGATCTTGTGTTCAGAACCGAAAATCCGTGTCGGGAGGTCATCGAAGTCGTTGACGAGGGTGCCATCGATGGTTTCGACCCGGATCTTGCCGATCAGGTCTGCCGAGGTCGTTACCTCGACCCGCACCGCGCTGTCGGACTGGACAAATTCTATGTCCATGAAGCCGGTAGTAAGGTCGATGTTCCGGTAGCTTTCCGGATGGAAGGTCTGCATGGTCGGGCTATCCGATCCGACCTGGATACTTTCCTTCATACGCTGGATCGCGCTTTCGCTGATGCGGATGTAACAGGAGGAAAGGCTGGTCATGAAGACGGCCGCAAGGGCGATCTTCGAAAAATTCTGTATCAAGTTCTTGTACATATTCAATAATGGTTCGAATGGTACTATAAATTATGGATCATTGATCGCGCAGGAGCACGGCCGGGTCGATTTTCAGCAGTTCCATTTTCCGAAGGATCGCCGGCAGATCGTTTTCAAAAAATTCCTTGCGCTCGGCTTCCAACACTTTCTCCCGGGCGTCCGGGCTGACGAAGTAGCCGATGCCGCGCTTGTTGTAGATGATTCCTTCCTGGGTCAGCTTTTCGTAGGTGCGCATTACCGTGTTCGGGTTCACACCCACATCAGCCCCGTATTCCCGGACGGAAGGGATCCGGTCTTCCGGCTTCAGGTCTCCGGATAAGATCCGCTCGCAGAGCAGATCGCTGATCTGGAGATAGATCGCCTTGTTCGCATTGAATTCCATCGTCGTTCGGATTAATGTTTGATGCTCTTCAGACGGAACCAGATGCCGATGCCGCAGGCGGCGAGGATCAGGCCGACCTTGAGGTTGATAAGACCGTTCAACCAGAAATTGATGCTGTCGGCATGGGCACATACCCATTGGGTGATTTTTTCACCGACGTGCTCGAAATCAACGTTTCCGATCAGCATGCTCATAAAAACAGTCGCCAGCGTGTTCAACCCGAACAAGGCTGCGATGGTACCGACGACTTTCCATTTTCTGAACAGCAGGCCGCCCAGTAAAAATGCAGCGATGTTTTGCGCGACAAAGACATAGAGGATCCAGAATCCGTTCGCAACCAAGACCGGACCATCCCCAATGAAACTGAACAGACCGTTTTCCCCGTTCAAATTCATCGTCAGCAGGGGATATCCGCAGGTGCGGTCAAAGAAGCACACGAACCAGTCGCTGCAGAAATATAGCAGGAAGAATACAGCCGGAACCGCAACCAGGGTGCATAACAGCATCGAGATGAATTTTTCGCTACGGGAAGCAGGCAGCAGCAGCCAGGAGGAGCCGGCTTTCTTTTCAGTGATGAATCCGTAGGCCCGCGAGGGGAAGAGAATGGAGAAAATGAAGGTGACGGCGACGAATACGCCGATGCGCGCGCCCAGGGACGGCCCTTTCATCCGTTGCTCCGTCAGCAGCTTGCTGAAAAAGTCCCCGTCAAACAGATTTCCGAACAGCATGTAGAACACGTAGAAGATGATCGGGGCGAGTCCCATGAGCAGCACCATCATGCCGATGTTGCCGCGGAGGGTCTTGAGGTCAAACAGGAAATAGTTCCAGAAACGATGGGTAGAAAATGAATTGTTCATGACTGTATCTCCTATTTGACGTTGAACATGGTTTTGATCAATTCTTTGTGGGCATGCGCAGCGTTGAAGAGCGCTTCCACATGAACCTTGCTCTCGGCTCCGGTCGTGTTCGGATACACTTGGATGAAGCCGCCCGGCAGTTGCTCGGTGTAAAGCGCGTCCGGATGGAGGGTGGTCCCGTAGTCAAAGAAGAGGCGCTTTGTGATTTCTTCCACCGAGGTGTTCAGCAACACATCCTGGCGGTCCAGGATGATGATCGGGTCGATGATGTTTTCCAGATCACGAACCTGATGGGTGGAGATCACGATGGTCGAATCTTCCGCCGTATGCTTCATGATCGCGCTTCGGAACTGGGCCTTCGAAGGGATGTCCAGCCCGTTGGTCGGCTCGTCCATGAACAGGTACTTGCAGCCTGTGGCGAGCGCGAAAGACACATAGGACTTTTTGAGTTGTCCGGCGGACATCCGGGTCATCTTTTGCCCTGGCTCCGCTTCAAACTCTTTCAGGATGGTCAGGAACTTCTCCTGTGAATAGTTGGGCCAGAACCTCCCGTTTCCGCGTGCCCATTTCTCCGCAGTCAGGGGAAAGGCGACGACCTCATCGGGAAGGTAGTACTGTTTCTGCAGCAGGGAGGGGAGTCTGCGATAGGGATCTTCACCGTCTGTGCTGATGCTGCCCACAAGCGGTTTCTTCAGCCCGCACAGCAAGGTCAGCAGAGTCGTTTTCCCGACTCCGTTTTCCCCCAGGAGTCCGTAAATCCTGCCCTCCTCCAGACGCGTGGTGATGTTCTTCAATACCGGGTTGCTTCCGTAACTGAATGCAAGATTGTCGATTGTAATCATACTCGTTTTGTTTAGTGTATTAGTTTAATAATACACTGCAAAGATAGCGAGGTTTTTTAGATTTCCAATACTTTTGACAAAAAAAGATGAAAAAAGTCAAAAAGGTGTCGTGGAATGCGTAGGGTGTCCCTCCGTCATCCTCCACTCGCGGGGTGTACAGCCGGTGACGCTCTTGAATTGGTGACGGAAATTGGATTTGTCGGGGATTCCGACGCTGAAGCCGATTTGACAGAGCGGCATGTCTTTGTGTTCAAGAATCATGGACATCGCATCACGGATGCGGAGTTCTTTCCGCCAGGAATAGAAACTTTTGTGGAGTCTCGTCGAACAGTAGAAAGCAAGTTCCTCGCGTGTGACATCCATTTCTTCGGCGATGTCCTGGATGGTAGGGTAGTGTTCACGATGTTTTCCGGCTTTCACCCATTCCGCGAGTTTTTTCTCGATTTTGGAACAGGTTCTGCGAATGTACGCCTGCTCGGCGCGTTTGTCTCTGCCCTTGCGGCTGTGCTTCCGGATCCGGTTGGTGATCCTTGCAAGCAGACGGGATCCGGGCTGGGTATGCTTCATTTTCATGGTTTCGTCCTTCCGGAAAAAGCCATAGCGGACGGGTTACCAACCAAGTACGTAGGCGAAAATCAGCGGAGCAACGATGGTCGCGTCGGATTCAATGATGAACCGGGGGGTGGCGGGGGAGAGTTTGCCCCAGGTGATCTTCTCGTTCGGAACGGCTCCGGAATAGGAACCGTAGGACGTGGTGCTGTCGGAAATCTGGCAGAAGTATGCCCAGAGCGGCGTTCCCTTCCATCCGAGATCCTGTTCCATCATGGGAACCACGCAGATCGGGAAGTCGCCGGCCGTGCCGCCGCCGATCTGGAAGAAGCCGACCCCGGGTCCCTGTGAGTTGGCCTTGTACCACTCTACGAGGAACATCATCATTTCAATTCCCGTTTTCACCAGATGGGTCGGGAATTCTCCCCGGATGCAATGAGCCGTGAAAATGTTGCCGGTTGTGCAATCTTCCCAGGCTGGGCAGATGATCGGAATGTCTTTTTCGCAGGCTGCGAACACCCAACTGTCTTTCGGGTCGATCTCGTAATATTTCTCAAGCACGCCGCTGCGGAGGATCTGATAGATGTACTCATACGGGAAGTAACGTTTTCCTTCATTCTTCGCTTTCGTCCATACGTCCACCAGCGCTCCTTCGAGACGGCGGAACGCTTCTTCTTCGGGGATGCAGGTATCCGTCACGCGGTTGTAGTGTTTCTTCAGCAGCTCGAGTTCCTGTTCGGGAGTGAGGTCTCTGTAATTCGGTACCCGGTAATAATGGGAATGGGCGACGAGGTTCATGATGTCCTCTTCCAGGTTGTTGGCCGAGCAGCAGACGAATGAAAACTTGTCTTGACGGATCATTTCTGCGAGCGAGAGTCCGATTTCCGCTGTACTCATTGCTCCCGCCATCGCCAAAAACATCTTTCCGCCTTTGTCCAACAGCTCGCAATAGGCCTTCGAGGCATCCACGATGCATGCTGAGTTGAAATGGCGGAAATGATGCGTGATGAATTGTGAAACAGGTCCTTTTTCCATTTTCTGTCAAGAATTAATGTTATTGTGTATCTGGTTTTTTAGCTTGTTTCCGGATTACTTTCCGAAATGGTATGCGAAATTAACAATTTTTAAACTATTTTTGCAAACGTTGTATGGTATTGCCGGTCTCCGCCGTGCGGGGACCGGGATTGACGAACATGTAATCATATGTTGAAAATCACTGACTTTCAGGCCCTCAAGAAAGTAGAAACTCCCTTCTACTACTACGACATCGACTTGTTCAACCAGACAGCCGACACAGCCGCGGCCATTTCCGCGGAGACCGGCATCCAGATCCACTATTCGGTCAAGGCCAATACCGACCGGCGACTCTTGGAAATTCTGAGTTCGAAAGGGTTCGGAGCGGATTGCGTGAGCGGGAACGAGGTGGAATTCGCGGTCGCCTGCGGCTTCAAGCCGGAGGACATCATGTTCGCGGGGGTCGGGAAAACGGACAAAGAGATCTTCCAGGCGTTACAGATGGGGATCGGCTCCTTTACCGTCGAGTCTCTCGAGGAAATCGCCATTGTGGGGGAATATGCCGGAAGGCTGGGCAGACGGGTGAACATCTCGCTCCGGATCAATCCAAATATCGATCCCCATACCCACCAGTACGTCACGACGGGACTCTACGAGGACAAGTTCGGCATCTCCGACATCAGCTTCGATGCCGCTATGGAAACCATGAGACGTTATCCCCTCATTGACTTCTACGGCTTGCAGTTCCACATCGGATCCCAAATTATGGAGGTAGAGGATGTCTTTGCCATGGTATGCCGGAAGGCCAACCAGATTGTCTCGCTGTTCGAATCCAAGGGGTTGGTGGTGAACAACATTGATTTGGGGGGAGGATTGGGTGTCGATTATGATGATCCCGACGGCCATCCGATCCCCGACTTCGATGTCTGGCTGAGAACGATCAAAAAGCACCTGGTCCATCGTCCGGACCAACGGTTGCATGTAGAGCCCGGTCGCGCCATGGTGGCGCAGTGCGGTTCCCTCATTACGCGCGTCCTCTATGTAAAAAAGGGGGAGAACCGTCGTTTCCTCATGGTGGATGCCGGGATGAACGACCTGATCCGTCCCGCTTTGTATGGCGCCTACCACAAGATCGAGAATCTGACTGCATACTACGAAGACGAAAACAAACGCAAAGGCCGCGTTTACGACGTGGTCGGCCCGGTTTGTGAGTCCGCGGACACGTTCGGCACGCAGCGGGTTCTGGTCAAGAGCTATCGCGGGGACCTGATCGCCATCCGTTCCGCCGGCGCCTACGGTCAGGTCATGGCCTCGCACTACAACATGCGTCCCTTCGCTCCGGCCGTTTATTCCGATCGGATCTCGGAGGGACCGCGCCGGAAAGATTACTTCGCGCAGCAGTAGTTTCGGACGCGTAACCCCGGAATGCGGAAATAAAATTGTATATTTGTAGTTCTAACATTCATGGAATATGTTTGAGAACCTGCAAGAGAGACTGGAACGGTCCTTCAAGATCCTGAGGGGCGAGGGAAAGATCACCGAAATCAATATCTCCGCAACGCTGAAAGACATCCGCCGCGCCCTGCTGGACGCCGACGTGAGCTTCCGCGTGGCGAAGGATTTCTGCGACAAAGTCAAGGAAAAGGCGATGGGGCAGAATGTGCTGACGGCCGTGAAGCCCCAGCAGATGATGGTGAAGATCGTCCATGACGAATTGACCGATTTCATGGGTGGCCAGTCGCAGGAAATCCGCGTGAAAGGCACGCCGGGAATCGTGCTGGTAGCCGGACTGAACGGTTCCGGCAAGACCACCTTCGCCGCCAAATTGGCTCACTACCTTAAGAGCAAGAAGGGAATGAAAGTGCTGCTGGCAGCCTGCGATACGTTCCGTCCCGCGGCAATCGAGCAGCTCCAAGTGCTCGGCGCTCAGATCGACGTTCCTGTTTACACCGAGGAAGGGGTGAAAGACAACATCGCCATTGCCCGTCGCGCCATCACTAAGGCACGCGCGGAAGGTTATTCCGTCGTGATCATCGACACGGCCGGCCGGCTCGCTGTTGATCAGGAATTGATGGACGAGATCTCCGCCTTGCGCAAGGCAGTGCAGCCGACGGAATCCCTTTTCGTCGTGGATGCGATGACGGGCCAGGACGCGGTGGAGACTGCGAAAATCTTCAACGAACGCCTGGACTTCGACGGCGTCGTGTTGACCAAGATGGACGGAGATACCCGCGGCGGCGCCGCCCTGTCCATCAAATATGTCACCGGCAAGCCGATCAAGTTCATTTCATCCGGGGAAAAGGTGGAGACGCTCGACGTGTTCCATCCGGAACGGATCGCAGACCGGATTCTCGGTATGGGCGACGTGGTTTCCCTTGTGGAAAAAGCCCAGGAGCAGTTCGATGAAAAACAGGCTCGCGAGACTCGCAAGAAACTGGCCAAGAACCAGTTCGGCCTCATGGACTTCTACAATCAGATCCAGCAGATCAAAAAGATGGGCAATATCAAAGATCTGGCCGGCATGCTGCCCGGAGTCGGCAAGCTGATCAAGGACGTGGACATCAACAACGATCAGGCATTCAAGGGTATCGAGGCCATCATCATGTCGATGACGCCGGAGGAACGGGACAATCCTCAAATCATCAACGGAAGCCGCCGCAAGCGGATCGCAGAGGGCAGCGGCACGAAGGTGGCCGAGGTCAACCGGCTTCTGAAACAGTTCGAGGGAACCCGTAGCATGATGAAGAGCGCCGTGACGGGCAATCTCGCGCAACGTCTCGCAGGCATGCGCCGTTAGGGAACACCCATTTTTATTCAGGGCTGCGGATGCAGCGGTCTGTGCCGCGCTTGCCGGGCTGCCCGCGCGGCAACGGCAAGTGACGGATGGTCCGACTCAGGAACCGCGAAATCGACGAAGCGGGACCAGAGGTAATCCACCGTCTGGGCGGAAGGGTGGACCATATCCTCGGCATAGAAACGGTAATCCCGCAGTTCGTCCATCACGATTTCGTAAGCAGGAAAATAGTCGCACCGCTCCGGAAACGCTTCGCATAGCGCTTCAGCGGCTATCAACAACGTGCTCTTGCTGAGCTGGTTGCCGTGCGCCCCGTCCGCCGTGTGCCGGACGGGGGAGACCGTTATGATGAATTTCTTGGAATGCTTCCGCGCAAGACTGAGCAGCAGGGTCGCCGTCTCGTGGATGGTCAGCCGCTTGCGGCGGAATTCCCGTTCATCCCGCTTCAGACAGTTGGAGACCACTTCACCTGTCCGAAGATGCTCATGGCACCAGGCCGTTCCGAGCGTGAGAATCACCTTGTCACACGACCGCCAGAATGCTGCGGCGGCAGAAAAGGCCGTGTTCGCTGTTTCCAGGAATTCCGCGGCGGAGGGACGGGAAAAAGAGGTGTGGTGGAAGAAGGAGCAAATTCTTCCCGAACCGGCTCCCATTTCGACACATTCGTCTTCGGAGAAAGGTACGTCCGAGGCAAGACGGGCGATCGAATTGTACAGGGAAACAGGATTATACAGGGTTCCGAAGGGGTTCACGCACACGTTGAATCCGAGCGCTTGCATGCGGCTTCCCAGATTGTCGGCGAAGCAACTTCCCAATACCAGCGTCCGGTCGTTCAGCCCGATCGGGACGCGGCTTCTCCCCGCTTCCACGGGGGTAAGTAGTTTCAAGCTTGACATCGCACGAAATTACGAAATAATCCGTAATTTTGTCAACCCGAATTCTGATGACGATGAAATATTCTGCCCTTGTAACCTCACTTCTCCTTTTGCTCGCTGCCCTGCCTGCCGGTGCGCAGCAAGGGGAGCAAGTCCGATTCGCCTACGACATTGATTTTGAGTTTTTATTCGACAACCGCGAGTCCGACGCAGGCGGGAACGCCTTCATTCCCTCCAAAACGTTTTTCACCGCCCGTCTGACCCCGTCTTTCGGGGTGGATGTCCGGCAGGGCTGCCGGATGGACCATCGGTTCATGTTCGGGATCGATGCCGTCAAAAATCTCGGGGATAACCTTCCCGATGCCGACGCGAGCGCCGAGAGCAGGAAACCGTTCAAGGAATTCACCATGTACTACCGGCTGCGCGCGCAAGTTGGGGCTACCCGCTTCGAAGGCTACGCCGGCATTTTCCCGCGGTACTTCGCGGGGACGGGCCTTTACCGGGTGAAATCCGCCCCGAGGGCCGCATATTCGGATTTTACCGACTACCGTCCGTACGGCGGCGTCTTTCTTTCGGAAGAAAAGATTTTTATGGACAACAACTTGGACGGGATGTTGCTGAAGGCGATCCGGCCCCGGTCCTACTACGAGGTCGGAATCGACTGGATGGGAATGATCGCTGACAAGCGTCGCGAGCGTTTCGAGTGCTTTTCGACAGGACGTTCCGATGTGCTGAACTGGCTCCGCCTGGGCTGGACGGCATCGTTGTACCACTATGCGAATTCCGCTACCGTGAAAGGGGTCGTGGACAATTATTTGCTGGAACCCTTCCTGCAGTTCAGGCTCGAACGAGCGCTCGGGTTTCAGGAAATGGCCCTCCGGCTCAGTTGGGTCCAGCGTTTCAACCGCGATCGGCGCCTGAATGTGGGCTGGGATCTGACGGGGGGAGGACTGGTGACCTTGGACGTCCGGAAATGGAATCTCGGAATCCACAATGAGACCTATTACGGTGCCGGGTTGATGCCCTATTATTTTGACCGTGACGACGGCGACAACCAGTATGGGAGCGATCTGTATTTCGGCAATCCTTTTTTCCGGATCCACAAAGATCCCGGGACACCCTGGTATCAGATCGGCGGGTACAATCGTCTGATGCTGTACTATCAGCCGTATGTCTCCGACCTGCTCGACCTCCGGATCGCCGCGATCTTCCATTATTCGGACAGCGCGACGCCGGGAATCGACCTCTCCTTCCAGGGCTGGCAGCAGATGTTCACCCTGATCTTCCATCTGGATTCGTCGCGGACACGCCGGGTCTCCAAATCCTTTTAGTGATGGTGAAAACCTGTCTGCTTCCGATTTCTATCCTGTTCGGATTGTTTTTCTCTTCCTGCGGCGGTCCGCAGGACGGAACCTATTCTTTCGAGATCTTGTCCACCAACGACCTGCACGGCACCTTCTTTGATTCGACCTATGTGGGGAAGCGGATCAAGAAATCGTTGTACGCTGTCAAATGGACCGTGGACAGCGTGCGGACCGCAGCGGGCAGGGAGCATGTAATCCTCCTGGATGGAGGCGACATCCTTCAGGGGGACAACGCTGCCTATTATTTCAATTACGTGGACACCCTGTCGCCGCATGTCTTTCCGCGCATGGCCGCATATCTGGGCTACGATGCCGTTACTGTCGGAAACCATGATATCGAGACGGGGCATTCGGTGTACGACCGCGTCGCAAAGGAGTTGAATGCGGAGGGCATTCCTTTTCTGGCCGGAAATGCCTTCCGGACGGACAATGGAAAAACCTATTTTCCGGGCTGGAAATTGATTAAGCGGAAGGGGATCCGGATCCTGGTTCTGGGATACACCAATCCGAACGTGAAGAACTGGCTTGCGGAAAATCTCTGGAGCGGCATGACCTTCCAGAGCCTGCTGCCCCTGGTCCAACAGGACGTGGATCGTCTTCGCGCGCGCTTGAAACCCCATCTGGTGATTGTGTCCGTCCATTCCGGAACCGGTGAAGGAGATGGAAAATCGCTGGAAAACCAAGGGATGGATCTGTACCGGACTTTGCGCGGCGTGGATTTTCTGTTTTGCGCCCACGACCATCAGCCGGTGGTTTTCCGCAGCGATACCCTCTGCCTCATCAATGCCGGCAGTCACTGCCGGTTTGTCGGACACGGGGCCATCTGCCTGACCTTCCGGAGGGGTGAAGTCCTGGAACGCCGGCTGAAGGCCGGTTTGATCCCTGTGGACGATGCCCGGATCGATACGACGATGGCCGCGAAGTTTCACGCGGATTACCGTGCGGTCCGGACATTCACGACAACCCCGGTCGGGGAGCTGAAAACCGAACTCAGGACGCGGGACGCCTATGCGGGGATGTGCGACTACATCAATCTCATTCACAGCCTCTCTCTGTCCTGCGCGCCTGCCCGGCTGTCCATCGCCGCTCCGTTGACATATGACGGGACGGTGAAGCCCGGAACCGTGCTGTACAATGACTTGTTCACCATCTATCCCTTCGAGAACCAACTCTATGTAGTCGAGATGACCGGTTCGGAAGTCAAGCGCTACCTGGAAATTTCCTATGAGGATTGGATCCGGACCTATCCCAATCCGGAAGGGCGGATACTGAAGATCCAGCCGTACACGAATCGGATGACGGGGCGGAAAGGGTGGTCTTTCGTCAACCGTTCCTACAACTTCGATTCGGTCGGAGGACTCGTCTACACGGTCGATGTTACGAAGCCCTTCGGAGAGCGGGTGCGGATTGCCTCGCTTGCCGGGGGGAAGCCCTTTTTCCCGGAGGCGAACTATCCTGTCGCCATGACGTCCTACCGTGCGAGCGGCGGGGGTGGACTCCTGAAGAAGGCCGGGGTGGACACCGACAAGATCGAGGAGCGGGTGCTCGTTGCTTATCCTGAAATCCGTGACCTCCTGTATGACTACATCAAGGCGCGCGGAGCGATTGATCATCGGGAAATCGGAGACACGACAAAGATCGGGCGCTGGTCCTTCGAACCCGCTTCCATAGCGGAACCCGCCCTGGAGAAAGATCTGAAATTGCTGTTCGGCGACTACTAGAGCCTGCCCCCCTGGGTTATGGTCCGGTATTCCGCCGGCGTCTGTCCGGTCATGCGCTTGAATGCCGTGAAGAAATAGTCGTGGTTGTTGTACCCCAGGTTGAAGGCGATTTCCTTGATGCTGAGCGAGGTGTTCGTCAGCATCTCCTTGGCGCGGCTCATCCGGACTTCTTTGATGTACCGCGCCGGTGAGAAACCGGTGTATTCCTTAAAAGTCTTCCGGAAAGAGGAGTAGCTCAAGCATAGTTTCGAGGCCACCTCTTCCGGCGTAAGGGTCATGTAGTCGTTGTTGATCATGACTTTTGCCTGGCTGATCTTCGTGGCGGCGTCGGATCCCCGGAACTGGATGTTTTTATCATAGTAATAGGCAAGGCTGAGCAGCCGGTCCACGATGCCGCAGAGCACTTGCTGAAAGCAGGATTCCTGCTCTTCGGCCGCGGCGATCGCTTTGTGGTACAGGGACACGATCTGTTCCTGGATTGAAACGGAAAAGACGGGTTTTTCCTTGCTGAAAAAACCTTTGTCCACGAGATTATCGATAAGCGGACCCTTAAAGCCGATCCAGTACTCTTTCCAACCGGTCTGCTTATCCGGGAAATACGTGTGCCATTCGCCCGGAAACAGGAGAAACATCATGCCTGCTTCAATCGGAACATATTTCCCTTTTCCGAGGGAAGCGGAGGAAAATTTTCCTTTCCCGTTCGTGATGTACAGCAGTTGGTATTCGTTCAGAACCCGTCCATTCCGGGCAGTGAATATGTACCGTGAGGGATGGTTTTTCGGCGGGTATTCCATCCCGGGAGCAATCTCCTGAAAGCCCACGGAATTGATGGCGGCTCCCCAATCCAAATCGACGGGATTGACCACTAGATATTTCAGATGGATGGAAGTCATATCTCAAATATACGAATTAATTTAAAAAGCAGAAATCCAAGTCGGAATGTCAGAATGCCAAGCACCATTCGTATTATAATTGTTAAATTAGCAACGATTCGAATTGCCGGACAGCAATGGCCGCAATCTCTTGACATTTTATTTCCACAGTATGAAAGAACAATTGATCACCCATGCCTATGCAATCGCAAAGGAACGCTACGCTGCAGTAGGAGTCGATACCGACAAGGCTATCGCGAGACTTGAAAAAACCCCGATTTCGCTACAGTGCTGGCAGGCGGATGACGTGACCGGTTTCGAAAGGGACGTCGCTCTGAGCGGCGGTATCCAGGTAACCGGAAATTATCCCGGAAAGGCTACGAACATCGATGAAGTCCGACAGGATCTGGAATTCGCGCAAAAACTCCTGGGGGGAACCTTGCGCGTGAACCTCCATGAAATCTATGGGGATTTCGGCGGAAAATTCGTCGACCGCGATGAATGCGAACCGAAGCATTTCAAAAGCTGGATTGACTGGGCGAAGGCACATGACTTAAAGCTCGACTTCAATTCCACTTCTTTCTCGCATCCGAAATCCGGCAATCTCTCGCTTGCCAATCCGGACAAGGGCATCCGTGATTTCTGGATCGAGCACACGAAGCGCTGCCGCCGCATCGCCGATGCCATGGGGGAGGCCCAGAAGGATCCGTGCATCATGAACATCTGGGTCCATGATGGCTGCAAAGATTTGACCGTCGAGCGCAAACGCTACCGTGAACTGCTGGCGGATAGTCTGGACGAGATCCTCGCCGAGGACTACTCCCACATGAAGACCTGTCTCGAAGCGAAACTTTTCGGCATCGGTCTCGAGAGCTTTACCGCCGGTTCCCATGACTTCGTGGTCGGATATTGCGCAACCCGCAAGCTGATGTACACCCTTGACACCGGACACTATGAGCCGACGGAAAACGTCAGCGACATGATTCCGTCCCTCCTGCTTTTCGTTCCGGAGCTTATGCTCCATGTCAGCCGGCCGGTCCGCTGGGATTCGGACCATGTTGTCATTATGAACGACCAGGTCCTCGACCTTTTCAAGGAGATCGTACGAGCTGAAGCGATGGATCGGGCACACGTCGGACTGGACTATTTCGATGGTTCCATCAATCGGATCGGCGCATACGTGATCGGTACGCGAGCGACCCAGAAATGTTTGCTCCAGGCCTTTCTCGAGCCGCTTCCGCAGTTAAGGAAGTACGAGGAAGAAGGCAAGGGATTCCAACGCCTGGCTTTGCTGGAAGAGGCCAAATCTCTTCCGTTCGGAGCTGTCTACGATTACTTCAATCTGAAGAACGGCAAAGTCGTGGGCGAAGCGTTTATTCCGGAGATCGAACAATATGAAAAAGAAGTTACCTCCAAGCGGAAGTAACTTGATTCTCGATTTTCGAAGCGTTGGTTTATCGGCCGAACGCTTCCAGGCCTGATCGCAGGAAGTCGACAAAGCCGTCGACCGAAAGATTGTAACCGCGGATGGGGACCATTTGGTCCCCTTCTGCATTCAAGAGGGCGTAGTTCGGCTGCGCGTTGACTCCGAAGCGCTTCCGTACGATGTAGGAGTTCACGCGTCCGAAGTCCTTGAGGACTTTTCCAGTGTCGGTGGTGACCCAGTCTTTGGGCTCCAGCTTGGTTTTGTCGTCCGTGTAAAGCGCGACGATTACGTAGTCGTTCCGGAGGATCTCCAGCACACGGGGATCTCTCCAGACCCGCTGTTCCATTTCGCGGCAATTGACGCAGCCGTGCCCCGTAATGTCCACGAAGACCGGCTTGTCCTGGGCTTTCGCGGCGGCAAGTCCCTCCTCAAGCGTGAAATATCCAGTCAGCCCCAGGGGCAGGCGCAGGTCGAATCGGGTTCCGGTGGAGGTTTTTCCGGCAGTCCCGGAAGGAGGAGCGTTCAGAACGAAGTCCTGGGTCTCCATCGGGGGCAGATAGCCGGAAAGGGCTTTCAGAGGGGCTCCCCACATTCCGGGGATGAGATAGACCACAAAAGAGAAAACCACGATGACCAGAAACAACCGGAAGACCGAAAGGTGTTCGACGGGACTGTCGTTCTTGAAGCGGATCTTGCCCAGCAGGTACAGTCCCAGCAGGGAGAAGACCACGATCCAGATCGCCAGGTAGATCTCCCGGTCGAGCAGGCCCCAATGATAAGTCTGGTCCGCGACGCTTAGGAATTTGAAGCCCAGCGCGACTTCGATGAAGCCCAGCACCACCTTCACGCTGTTCATCCAGCTTCCGCTCTTGAGCTTGGTGAGCAGGGAAGGGAAGAGGGCCAGGATCGTGAACGGCAGGGCGAACGAGACCGAGAAGGCCAGCATCGTGACCATCGGAGTCCAGAATTCTCCCTGCGTGGACTTGATCAGCACCGAACCGACGATCGGGCCCGTGCAGGAAAAGGAAACCAACACCAGGGTCAGGGCCATGAAGAAAATGCCCGCAAGTCCCTCACGGTCGGAATATCGATCGCTCTTGTTCACCATCCAGGCGGGAAGCTCGATTTCGAAAGCGCCGAAGAAAGACATCGCGAAAATCATGAACACGAGGAAGAAAATCACATTCGGAAGCCAGTGCGTGGCGAGCCAGTTGAAGATGTCCGCCGTGATCGCATCGCCGCCGACCAGCCAGGTGACGGCGATGATCAAGGAGATCGGAACCGTGTAGAGCAGTACAATGAACAGCCCGTACATGAAGGCCTTGAAGCGTCCCGCCGCGGGGCTCGCGGACTGCTTCATGAAGAAGGAGATCGTCATCGGAACCATCGGGAACACGCAGGGCGTCAGCAGCATGGCGAAGCCCCAGAGAATCGCCTCGATGATGAGGGCCCAGAGGGATCCTCCAGCCTTCCGAGACCCTTCCGGATCCTGGATGGCGGAACTGTGGGCGGCGATCTCATCCGGAGAGAGTTCCGCGGAACCCACCGGAACCGAGAATTCCCAATGCTCCGGAGCCGCGCACATATTGTTGTCGCAGCCGCTCCACGTCAGCTCCCCCTTTATCGTGGCCGCGGCTCCGCTTACTCTGACTTTTTGGGCGACTTGGACCTCTCCGAAGAATACTTTCTCGCCGTCGAACTCGCTCGGCTCCGTCAGTTGGTACAGCGGGCCCGACGCCGACCAATCCGCGCTTTCTTCAAATTCAATGGAAATCGGGTTGTAGGGATGGTCGATGGCGTAGGTATGCCAGCCGGAAAGGATTTTCCCGGTGAATATGATTTCATATTCGTTGGTGTCGAGCGGACGGGAGGCGGCGGACCAGGTGGCGGTCGCTTCCGGTGCCTGAGCGAAAGCGACCGCGCTCCACAAGAGGGCAGCCGGTACCGCGAAGAGCACTAGTATGCGTTTCATGGTGACTTGAAAAGATTATTTCGCGTACGCGACCGAACGGGTCTCGCGGATGACGGTGATCTTCACCTGTCCCGGATAGGTCATTTCTTCCTGGATCTTCTGGGCGATATCAGAGGAAAGACGGACTGCCTGGTCATCGCTGACTTCTTCGGCTCCTACGATCACGCGGAGTTCGCGGCCGGCTTGGATGGCGTAGCTTTTGGTGACACCCGGATAGGCCGCCGCCAGATCTTCCATTCCCTTCAGCCGTTTGATGTAGGACTCGATGACTTCGCGTCGCGCTCCAGGACGGGCTCCTGAGATGGCGTCACCGATCATGACGATGGGGGAGATGAGGGAGCTCATCTCGATTTCTTCGTGGTGCGCGCCGATGGCATTGCAGATATCAGGCTTTTCTTTGTACTGCTCCGCCAGACGCATGCCCAGCAGGGCGTGCGGGAGTTCGGCATCCTCGTTGGAGACCTTTCCGATGTCGTGGAGGAGCCCCGCTCGTTTCGCGATCTTGGCATTCAGCCCCAGTTCGGAGGCCATGGTGGCGCAGATGTTCGCGACTTCGCGGGAGTGCTGCAGGAGGTTCTGGCCGTACGAAGAGCGGTATTTCATCCGTCCGATCAGTTTTACCAGTTCCATGTGCAAGCCGTGGATGCCGAGATCGATACAGGTCCGTTTCCCGGTCTCCAGAATCTCCTCGTCCAGTTGGCGCTGCACCTTGGACACGACCTCTTCGATGCGGGCGGGATGAATCCTCCCGTCCAGGACCAGTTGATGGAGAGCCAATCGCGCGATTTCACGGCGCACCGGGTCGAAGGCGGAGAGCAGGATCGCGTCGGGGGTGTCGTCCACGACGATTTCAACTCCCGTGGCCGCTTCCAGCGCGCGGATGTTGCGACCCTCGCGGCCGATGATGCGTCCTTTGATTTCGTCGTTCTCGATGGGGAAGGTGGTGACCGCGTTCTCGATGGCCGTTTCGGTCGCAGTCCGCTGGATGGTCGTGATCACAATCTTCTTGGCCTCCTTCGCGGCGTTCAGACGGGCTTCGTCCATCGTGTCGTTGATGAAGGCCTGCGCCTCCAAGCGCGCTTCCTCCTTCATGTTCTCCATGAGGATGCTCTTGGCTTCCGAGGCGTTCAGTCCGGCGATGGTCTCCAATTGTTTGTTCGCCTGGTCACGGAGTTTGTCGTATTCTTCGGATTTTCGGGTGAAAGCCTCCTGCTGGGCCTGTAGACTGGCCCTGGCATTGTCCGCGTCGCGGAGTTTGCGCTGCAGGTCGGAATTCTGCTGGTTCAGCGAATTCTCCCGCTGCTTGATTCTGTTCTCGGAATCGCGGATCTGGTTGTTCTTCTCGTTGATGTACTGTTCATGTTCCGATTTAAGCTGCAGGAATTTCTCCTTCGCCTGGTGGATCTTGTCATTCTTGATCCGCTCGGCTTCCAGTTCCGCCTTGGCCAAGATTTCTTCTTTCTGTCCTTTGAGGATGATCCTCCTCACAAATATATACACCGCAAGGGCGCTTGCCGCTCCAAGAATGGCGGCAATCAGAATAGGTACGGTATTCATTCTATGGTCGTATTGGTTCGTAAAGATTTCTGTTCCATGTCTAAAAAAAACGATCGTCGTTTCCGTTTGAAACAGCGCGATCGTCGAATGAAGCATTAAAAAAAGCCGTTAGTCACTTGTCAGAAACCTTAATAAAATAAGATTTGAGATCCGCTCCGGTTCAGAAATCCATCGTCGCATCCGAAGATGCGATCCCTTAAGGTAACCTTGGTCCGTCATCGCCGGCTCGAGATAACTCGGTTCCTAAGAACTTGTTGATTTGAGCACGTGGGACTAACGGCCTTATTTTTCAATGCTTCGCAGGTAGGATTCCGTTTCCTCCTGAAGTTTTCTGGCTTCTTCTTCCCGCATCGCCAGTTTCTTCTGACCGACCAGTCTTGCAACGGTTTCGTTGAGGGCGACAAAGGAAAGTTTGTCCGCGAGAGACCGATCCGGAAACCTTGCATCATACGCCGCCAACTTTTGATTGATGGTCTCGGCGGCAATCCGCATGATCTGCTCCATCTCCGGTTCGCGGACCTTGAGCGGATAGGCGGTTCCCCCGATTTTCAACGTGATGCTCTGTTCCTGATCCATTTACTTCTCAAGCAATGAGATGCATTTGTCTATCTCTCTAATAAGTTTTTCAATCTTGTCTTTGGCCCCGGAATCGTTTCCGGTGGTCGCCCTGAAAGCTTCGGTGAGGTGGAGGTTGTCTACCTGTTGTTCCAACTCCGCAATCTGCTTCAGGCAGGATTCATTCTGGACTTTGCACTGTTCGAGTTCGGAAGCGAGCCTTGTCCTCTCTGCCTTTTCCCCCTCGTACAGGGCGATCAACTTTTCGATATTTGACTTGATATCTTCAAGCATCTCCTTAGAGGCCAGTTTGTACCTGTCTTTCTACAAAAGTAGGGAATTAATATGAATTTTACTAATTTTGGACATGAAGAAATTCAAATTCGGATTGCTGCCCAGAATCCTGACGGCAATCGCGTCGGGAATCGTCTGCGGGCTCTTTCTGCCGCTTCCGGCAGCGAGAATATTCGCAACCTTCAACAGTCTGTTCAGCAATTTTCTGCAGTTTCTCATACCCTTGATCATCATCGGTTTGGTCACGCCTGCGATCGCGGACATCGGCAGGGGAGCCGGCAAGCTTCTCCTTATTACGGCTTTGATCGCCTATGCCGACACGGTCTTCGCCGGTCTGCTGTCCTACGGGACGAGTGTGTCGATTTTCCCCGGACTAATCCGCGGAGGAGGCGAGCTGGAGACCATATCCGAAATCGAGAACATCGCGCCGTACTTCACCATTGACATACCGCCGATGATGGACGTGATGACCTCGCTGGTTTTCGCGTTCATGCTGGGTCTCGGGATGGCGTTTTTCGGACCCGGAACACTGAAGCGTCTTTCCGATGAATTCAAGGACATCGTGGTGAAGACGATCGAAGTCGTGATCGTACCGCTTCTGCCTGTTTACATTTTCGGCATATTCCTCGGCATGACGCATACGGGACAGGTCTTCCACGTACTCAAAGTTTTCATTTCCATCATCGGAATCATCTTCATCCTGCATCTGTTCCTTTTGGTCTTCCAGTATTGCCTTGCCGGGCTCGTAACCCGGCGAAATCCGTTCCGGCTGCTGAGGACGATGCTGCCTGCCTATTTTACCGCCCTCGGCACCTCCTCTTCGGCGGCCACCATCCCCGTTACCCTGGCGCAAACCCTGAAAAACGGGGTAAGCGAAGAAATCGCGGGCTTCACGATCCCGCTCTGCGCCACCATCCATCTTGCGGGCAGCATGCTGAAGATCACCGCCTGTTCCGTCGCCTTGATGCTGATGCAGGGAATGCCCTTCGATTTCGGGATGTTTCTGGGCTTTATCCTGATGTTGGCGGTCATCATGGTGGCCGCGCCGGGAGTGCCTGGCGGGGCCATCATGGCTGCTTTGGGGATTTTGTCCTCGATGTTGGGATTCGGAGAGCAGGAACTAGCCCTGATGATCGCGCTCTACATTGCCATGGACAATTTCGGCACTGCCTGCAACGTGACCGGGGACGGGGCGATCGCTCTGGTGATCGATCATTTCTTCCGGAAAAAATCCGAAATCACTTCAGCCTAGAGAGCAGTTCGTCTCCGAGCGCCGATTTCTTGGCGATGTGATCAACCACGGCGGTGACGAAGGGATTGCTTTCAAAGGCACCGCGGACTTGTTCGAAATCCATTTGCTTTTCCTCCTGGCTTCCGTCGGCACCGAAACCCGTCATGGATGCCAGAGAAAATTCTTTCCGCGCATCCTCGTACAGCATTCTGTCAAGACCGATCACGGCGTCTTTCCACTGGTTTACGATGGATCTGACTTGATCCAGGGTAATGGACTCCATGTCGATTTCGAAAAATTCCCGGATTTTGTCGTATGCCCAGGTCCATTCATAGTCGTAATAGTGGCGGTGCATATCCTGAAACACCGCATTGATCGCATCGATGCTGGTGATCTTGCCCGCCTCGATATCGACGATGAGCGCCTCTACGGCAGACTTCGGGGCGATCAGCCCGCTTAGGTCCACCCATTCCCCGGAACCGGTTTCGTAGTCGGGAACAAGCCGCTTCCGAATGATCTCCTCGGCTGTGGTTCCTTTTTCCCTCGCCAGCTTTGAGAAATTCATTCCCTGAAGGCGCGTAATCAGGGAATTACCCAGAAATTTCCGGATGCCGGTCTCGTAATATTCGATCCCCTTGACCAGCGCGCTGTTCTGGATCTTCGCGCTATGGAAGGAATACACGTCGGTTAGCATCCCGGAGGCGGACTGCAGATTCTTCAAGGTTTTCCTCCCCTTGAACATCTTTTGGATCGTGTAGGGGCTGAGCAGGTTGTAGTTTACCTGGTCGATTCGGTCCGGATCCTTGCGTTCGTCCCGGTGTGGCCATTTCTGCGCGTCTCGCACCGTCCCCACACTCTTGAGATTGACACCGGGCACCAGGAAGGTGGTGTTGTTTTTCTCGATGAGGTAAGAGAAGGGGAGTCCTGAGGTGTCCGAATGGGTGACGTGCCTTCCCATGACCAGTGAGAAGGCACCGACCCGGGAAGGCCATAGGATGTACGAATCGGAAGCCGTCTTCGCCCCCCGTTCCAGGATGCCTTGGTGGATCGGACCCAGTTTGTACATGTGGTTGCTCTGACTCGATCCGGCTCCGGCGTTCATGAACGAGAACATTCCGGCAATGAGCAGGGTGGATTTATGGTGGGTCACGGTGAAGGGGCCGGCAAAGATCGAACAAGCTTCACCGTTCTTGCCGAGGCAATTGCTGAAGAACAGGGAATTGTTGGCGGAATAGCCGTTTCCCAGCGTGCAGCTCTGACCGATGAAACAGCGGTAGACAGTCGTGTTGTCATCTACAGTAGTTCCGCTGGCGATAATGAAGTCTTCAGCCACCACGCCGTAGCCGATCCGGACCGGAGCGGCTTCATTGGAATTGATGCTGCCGTTCTTGAGCTTGCCGGCTCCCTTGATGACGCAGTGGTCGCCGACCTTAACTGCGGTAATGGAACCGGTGTTCTGGATGGACACGAAATTTCCGATCCGCCCGGTGTCGGAAGACTGCGCGTTCGCATAGTCAAGCGAAATCTTCCGGAGCCTGTCCTGCAAGTTCTGAAGGTGACGGTAAAGGGTCATCATATAGGCCAGCTGTGCTGACAGGCGGTTCGTGATGATGACTTTCCGGCCGCCCGTCTCGTCCAGCACCGACACTTCAATGCCGTTTCCGAAGCGGGTGATCCGGTCGACTACGATGATGTCTACGTTCTCGATCAGGGTGTCGTGTCCGATTTCGTAATTCGCGATGTAGTTCGCGATGTTCTCGATGCAACAGTCGTTGCCGACGGTTACATTGTGCAGGGTTGCATTGCGAATACCGGAAGGTTTGATCAGGCCGCCCGGCAGTTCGAAGGATTTCCGAAAGGTTCCGAGCCGACAGGTACCGGAGAAAATCACGTTGCGAAAGGCCCTTTCGATCTCCCACGTCTGGAATTCAGCATTTAACAGGACATTCTCCCAACACTTGCAGGAGCAGCCGACGGATTCCATGGCGTCGATTTCCTTCGGGGTTAGATTACGGTACGGAATGCTCATCATCATGGTTATTTGCTCGGGCAAATCTACATAAAAATATCGAAAAATTGTGTAAGTTTGTACTATCATGGAAGATTATGGATTTCTCAGAGTAGCAGCGGCTTCTCCGCGCGTGAAAGTGGCCGATGTGGAATACAATGCCGATGCGATCTGCCGTCAGATCGAGGAAGCGGAATCGCGGCAGGTCTCGTTGCTTGCTTTTCCGGAGCTTTCGCTGACCGGGTACACCTGTGCCGATTTGTTCGGGCAGAATCTACTTCTTGCCCGCGCTGAAACCGCTGTCGGCAGGATCGCCCGCTGCACCCGCGGCAAAGGGCTCACCCTCGTGGTCGGCGCTCCGGTACGTTTCCGGAACCGGCTGTACAATTGCGCGATCGTGATCCGCAACGGCAGCATCAAAGGAATCGTCCCCAAAATCTACCTTCCGAACCATAATGAATTTTACGAAGAACGCTGGTTCGCTTCAGGCGCGGATTTTCTTTCCTCTTCCTGTCCTTCCGCCGGTCGGTTCGTGGACGATGGAAAGAACCTTTACCGGGAAGGATCCGGCGGATCCGTCCGGTATGCCGGCGGGCAGTGCAACCTTTCACCCAACCTGCTCTTCGAGATCGGGCGCGCGACGATAGGCATCGAAGTCGGCGAAGATCTCCGGACCCCGGTTCCGCCATCTTCCTACTTGGCACTAGCCGGAGCGGAAGTGATTGTGAATATCTCAGCATCCAACGAAGTGCTTATGAGGCACTTGTATCGAAAGGAAATGGTACTGAACCAAAGCGCGCGAACGCGATCGGGCTACATCTATTGCTCGTGCGGTTCCGGTGAATCCACGCAAGATCTCGTCTTCGCCGGTTCTTCCCTGATCTGCGAAAACGGATCCTTGCTCGCAGAGAACGAGCGATTCCGCGCGGAGGACACGTTGATTGTCGCGGATCTGGACATCGAAAAGCTCCAGACGCTTCGCCGGAAAGACAATTCCTTCAAAGCGTTTTCTCCGGACGGAACCCCTTCGTCAGCCTATTCCCGGCTTTATTCCCGGTTCGACTTGGGACCGGCGGCCGCAACGGATTATGCCGAGCGGTTTTTCCGGCATGTGGAGCCCCATCCCTTTGTTCCGGTAGGAGACCCGGAGGAAATCGACCGGCGCGCCCGCGAGATCATGTCCATCCAGGTGGCCGGGTTGGCCACGCGTTTGGAGCACGTTGACTGCAAGCGGGCCGTCCTCGGAATTTCCGGGGGACTGGACAGTACGCTTGCCCTGTTGGTCACGGTGCTTGCTTTCGACAAGCTCGGACTGCCCAGGGAGGGAATCCTCGGCGTTACAATGCCTGGTTTTGGAACGACTGAGCGTACTCGCTCCAACGCAGTCGACCTTATGGAAGCGCTGGGCGTCGCTTCCCGCGAGATCTCCATCGTCCCCGCCGTACGGCAGCATTTCCTGGACATCGGACAGGATCCCGAAAACTATGATGTCACGTATGAAAATGCGCAGGCGCGTGAACGGACACAGTTGTTGATGGACTTGGCCAACAAGGAAAACGGGTTGGTCGTCGGAACCGGCGATCTTTCCGAACTCGCGCTCGGCTGGTGCACTTACAACGGCGACCACATGTCGATGTACGCGGTCAATGTGTCCGTGCCCAAGACTTTGGTGAAATATCTCGTCAAATGGGCCGCGCTGAATCATTTCGATTCGCCGGCCGCGCTTCCGGCTCAGCGTTCCGCCCGTGAAATCCTGCTGGATGTCGCGGATACCCCGATCAGTCCGGAACTCACGCCTGCAGACGCGGCAGGGAACATCCTGCAGAAGACCGAGGATATCCTGGGCCCTTACGAACTGCACGATTTCTTCCTCTACCATTTCTTCCGCTTCGGATACGGCCCCCGCAAATTGTTCTTCCTGGCCTGCAAGGCTTTTCTCGGCGGATCCGCTGAAAGCGCCGGCATCTTCGTCGGTCCGGAGGGGAGGTCGCATGAATATGACGAAACGACCATCTTGAAGTGGCTCAAGATATTTTACCGAAGGTTTTTCAGCCAACAGTTCAAACGCAGCTGCCTTCCGGACGGACCCAAGGTCGGCTCCGTCTCCCTCAGCCCCCGCGGCGACTGGCGCATGCCGTCCGACGCGAAGGTCCGGCTCTTTCTGTCGGAGTTGGATTCCCTTTCGTCTTGATCCGGAACCGAAGTCGCTCCGCCGCGGCCGGTTCAGGCGTTTGACGGATCGTCTCCATGATTCTCACGCTCCCGTTCGCGTTCGCGGCGGCGAATCCGGTTGACGGTCAGGGCATAGCCTCGGTAGAGAAAGTACAAGCCGATCAAGAGGATCAGCAGTTCCTGCCAAAGTTTTCCGCCGGGGCTCGCCAGCATCGTGACGGAGAATCCGATAATGAAGGCTGAAAATACAAAATAGAGGATGTTCGCGTAACGCATCGTTTCAGAATATCACAGGGATTCGATCAGTCGGGAAAAGAGGGAGGTCATCTTGTCGGCGGCGGCATCGGCGGCGCGGACAACGGCATCTCCGTCATTGACATAATCTTCCGCATAGTCGTCGTGCGCTTCGTTGGTGATCACCGACATGCCGAACACGGGGATGTCCGAATGGCGGGCTACGATGACCTCGGGGATGGTGGACATTCCGACTGCGTCAGCTCCGATCATGCGGAAGTATTTGTACTCGGAAGGGGTTTCATAAGAAGGGCCGGTGCCGGCGATGTAGACCCCTTCTTTGACTTCGATGTCCATTTCGGCAGCGATTTCCTTCGCCTTGGTCCGGATTTTCGGATCGTAGGGACGGGTCATGTCCGGAAAGCGCGGGCCGAAATCTTCCAGGTTCGGTCCTACGAGCGGGTTCGGGAGTTTGTTGATGTGGTCATTGATGATCATCAGATCCCCGATGCGGAAGTTGTAGTTTACTCCTCCGGCAGCATTGGAAACAAACAAGTACTTGATTCCCAGCACCTTCATTACCCGGATCGGAAGGGTCACCAGATCCATGGAGTATCCTTCGTAGAAGTGGAGCCTGCCCTGCATGGCGATGACGGTCTTGCCGCCCAGGCTTCCGATGATGTAGTTTCCTTTGTGGCCGATGGCCGTTGAGACCGGAAATCCCGGAATGACGCGGTAGGGGATGATGACGGCGTTCTCGATCTTGTCGGCGAGTTTGCCCAGGCCGCTGCCCAGCACGATTCCGACTTCGGGCCGCAGGAGGCCGAGCTGCTGCTTGACGTAGTCCGCGGCATTGTAGATTCTTTCTGCTCTTGGATCCATATTCATTCGTTTTGGGTAAGGATGTTTATGCTTGTTTGATTTCATTCAGCACTTTTCTGGCATCGGCCAGAATGGCCTGCTCGCCGGCGACCACGCGGTCGCGCATCACGAACCGTCCGCCGGCGATCAGCGACGAGATACAGTCCGAATGGGCGGAATAGATGAAGTTGGCCAGGAAAGGTCCCGGGGAGAGGAAGAACGAATTGTCGGTATCCACGATCTGGATGTCGGCATCATAACCTTCCAGGATCCGGCCGGTACGGAGTCCGAAGGCTTTCGCTCCGTTGACGGTGGCCATCTCCAGCAGGGTTGGGAGCGGAAGGGCGGAAGGATCCTTCCGCCAGGCTTTCTGGAAGATCGCGGTCGTCTTCATGACCTCCAGCATGTCCAGGTTGTTCGAGGAGGCGCAGCCGTCCGTCCCCAGGCAGACGTTGGCTCCTGCCTCCGTCAGTTCTTTCCATTTGAACTTGTAGCCGGAGGATAGCTTCGTATTGGAATTGATGTTGTGCACGCAGTTCACGCGGTGCTTCCCGAGCAGTTCGATGTCATGATCCGACAGCCAGAGCGCATGGGCGGCGATGAGGTCGGGGCCCAGAACGCCGAGCCGGTCCAGATACTCGACCGGAGAGAGTCCACCGTGGGTGGCCTTGCAGTCCAGGTCTTCCTTTTCGGACTCCGCGACATGCATGTGGATCTTCAAGCCGTGTTTGCGCGCGAATTCAGTCGCCCAGAGGATGAGTTCTTCGCTCACGGAATAGATAGCATGGATGCCGACCGTGAAGATCGCGCGTTCATTCCATTTCAGTGCTTTCTCATAGATCTTGAGGAATTGCTCCTTCTCCCGGGCGGATTCTTCCTCATTCATGTGATTCAGGAATACGTACGAAATCGCGCTCCGGATACCCAGCCCGGAGGCGGCTTCCTGCGCTTCCTCGGCGAAGAAATATTGGTCGTTGAACATCGTTGTGCCCGTCTTGATCATCTCGAGCGCGGCCACTTTGGTCCCCTGGCGGATGAATTCTCCGTCCAATTTGGACTCCAGGGCCCAGATGTGCGCAAGCCAGTCCTGCAGCACCATGTCCTCTCCGACTCCGCGCATCAAGGACATGGCGGCATGGGTGTGCATATTCACGAAACCCGGTACGGCGACCTTGCCGGTGCAGTCCACGACCTCGCTTCCTTTCGCTTCTTCCGGAAGCGCCGGGTTAGCGGGCGCGATCTTGGAAATCTTGCCGTTCGCGATGGAGATGTCGCAAAGCTTTCCATCCAAGGTCGTAATGTCTTTGAGAAGGATCCCGTCCATTGATTTTCGGATAATTTTTCAAAGTTAGAAAAAAAATCCGAAAAATCGTCTACGTGAACATCCTTGTGCCGGATGTCCCATTTTCCCGACCCGGGATCAGAGCAGTTCGCGCAAGGCTTCCACCTGCTCCGGTGCGGTTGCCCAGGAGGTGGCGAAACGGACCACGGTGTGACGGTCGTCCAGGGCCATCCAGAAGTCGAAGCCGACTTCCCGGGCCAGGGTATCCATCCGTTTGTTATCCAGGATGATAAATTGTTGGTTGGTGGGAGATTCCAGGAAGAACTTGCAACCTTTTTCATGCAGGACTTCCCTGAGGCGGTGAGCCATGTCGATCGCATGGCCGGCGATCTTGAAGTAGAGATTGTCTGTGAACAGGGTGTCGAACTGGACGCCGAGCAGCCGGCCTTTGGCCAGCAGGGCGCCGTGCTGCTTGATGGTCGTAAGGAAGCGGGCGGGAGCGTTGCCTCGGGGAAACACAACGGCTTCTCCGCAGAGCGCCCCCACCTTCGTCCCACCGATGTAAAACACGTCGCAGAGGCGGGCGATGTCCGGGAGGGACACGTCGGTTTCGCGGCTCATAAGCCCATAGCCCAGACGCGCCCCGTCCAGGAACAACGGGATTCGGAACTCCCGGCAAATTCCGGAAAGATCGGTCAATTCCTGTAGGGAGTACAGGGTGCCATACTCCGTTGGATGGGAAATGTACACCATTCCCGGAAAGACCATGTGTTCGCGGTTGGCATCTGCGAAAAAGGTTTCGAGGAAGGCGCGAACCTCCCTCGGAACCATCTTGCCGTCTTGTTCGGGCAAAGAGAGTATCTTGTGCCCGGTGTATTCTACAGCTCCGCTTTCGTGGACATTGATGTGACCTGTTCTCGCGGCGACAACACCTTCGAACCCGCGGAGCATCCCGGCAATGACTGTGGAATTGGTCTGGGTGCCGCCGGCAAGAAAGTATATATCCGCTTCCGGGCAGCCAGCGGCTGCCCGGATTTTCTCCTTCGCGGATTCGCAGTACCGGTCTGAACCATAGCCCGGCAATTGCTCCATATTGGTCTCAGAAAGCCTTTCCAGTATCTTGGGATGGGCTCCTTCCAGATAATCACAAACGAAAGAAAGCATTTTGAATCGACGGGGAGCAAGCCTCGCCTACTTCCCGTATGTGTAATCCGCCGGAACGAAGTCGGAATAGAGCAGGTAGTCCGCGCACATTTTCATGCTCGTCTTCCAATCCCCGGTGCTGAAGCCCTCGAGTTCGACTACGATCCCTTCGACGCCTGCGGTTTCCGCATTCTTGAAAATCGCGTCAAAGCCGACCATGCCGCTCTCGCCGAGTTCGAAATGGTCTTTGATGTGCAGAAGCTTGAAACGCCCCGGATATTTTCTGAAATACTCGACCGGATAGGCACGGCCCATGACGGCCCAGTAGACGTCCATTTCGAAGAACACGAATGCAGGATCGGTGTTCTCCAGCATGAAATCGTATACAACCTGATCTTCCACCTTTTCGAATTCAAACGAGTGATTGTGGTAGCCGTAGAGCAAGCCGTTTTCGCTGCATTTCTTTCCGATGGCATTGAAGTAGTCGCAATAGGTTTTGAGATCTTTCAGGTTGTCCGGAACGCGGAAACTCGGGGTAACGATGTATTTTACCCCGGCAACCTTGTGGTCGGCGATCGCTTGATCCCACCACTTCAAAGATTCTTCAAAGTTGCCGGTTGCAAGTTCCTCGGGTGAAAGGCCTTTGCCGATATGTGTGGAGAGGGATTTCAGACCCGCGGCCTCCAGATCGGACCGGTATTGCGCGGGATCGACTCCGTAGAACTTGCCGTTGTTGTAGCCGGCGGCCTCCACGGCCGTGTATCCCATCTCAGCCAGGGCTTTAAAGGCGTCCGCTTGGTTTTCAGCATACCGCTCTGGATTGCCGATCACCTGCCGGATGCTGTACAGCTGAACTCCGATTTCCTTTTTGGGCATCGTTTCTTCGGACGGTTTGGGCGCGCAAGCGAATGCGAGCAAGGCCGTCATGAACAGGAATCCATATTTTTTCATCAGTCAAGCACTTTAATTCGAATGTTCTTGTACCAGACGTCGTTTCCGTGGTCTTGGAAACCGATGTAGCCTTGGCGGGCTTCTCCGCCCAGGTCATTGAGCAGTTCAAAGGCGAGCGGCCATGCTTCCCGGGAGAATTTGCTCGCCTGGAGCATTTCGGTCCATTGCGGAGTCCAGAGATGGTATTCCAGGACATTCTCGTCGTTTTGATAGTGCACGACGGTTCCCTGATAGACCATGATTTCCGCGGTGTTCCACTCCTCGAACGGATTCTGGTTCTGCGGAACGGCGGGAATCATGTCGTACAGCGACGCGCTCTGGCGGTTCCCGTCTTTTCCGAGCTTCGCATCCGGATGGTTGGCGTTGTCCAGAATCTGATATTCCGGAGAAGAAATGTAGATGGGCTCGTATCGCTCCGTACCTTCTTCATTCTTCGTCACGACTTCGCGCGCGAGATAGAACACGCCGGAGTTGCCTCCCTTGGAGACCTTCCAGTCGAATTTGAGCTCGAAGTTCTTGAACTGGGCTGCAAAGATGATATCGCCGCCTTCCAGGGTCTGTGCCTCGCCCGTACCCGTGCCGGAGAATTTCAGACAGCCGTCCTCGATGGTCCAGCGCGAAGGAACGGCATCCTTGCCGTAACCCCTCCATCCGTCCAGTCTTGTTCCGTCAAAGAGAATGTAGTATCCCTCTTCATCCATCGGAAGGGAAGCGAGATCAACCTGCGGCTTGGTAATGACGCTATAGGTCGGGACACCTTCTTTTACGAATTCCTGGGAAGACGTTTCACCGACGTATTGGATTTCTGCCGGAGGGGCGGTTTCTCCCGCCTGTTTCTTGTTTTTACAGGAGCCTAGCGGCAGCAGAATGGCCAGGCAGGCTGTGATGCATAAAATCTTTTCCATATAGTATAAAATTAAACGTTGTTCATCGTTATTCCGGCATTTCCGGCAGTGTATAGCCCTCGCGATACTCGCGGCGGATCAAACTGGCGGCGAATTGTTTCGCGTTTATCGGATCGGTGTACTCATTGTTGAAGGTCGGGTGTCCGTCTTTGATTGTGAAACCGTTCTTCTTGAGGATCCGAACGGTGGCGTTTTCCGGAATATTCGTGAATTCCATCTTTTCACCGTCCCAGTCCAGAACCTGGTTGAGACCCTGCAGGCGCACTGCGGCGACACCGACGTCGACCATCTCGACAAACGGACCCGCTTCGCTGAAATCCGAACTTGCGGGAACGCGGGAATCCGGATCCTCCTTGCAGGCGCGAATCCAGTCCTGCTGGTGGGAAAGGGTGACTTCCCGGAGCATTTTGGGCACTTCCGGCTTCCTGCCGGAAATGAGGAGGGGCCTGTTGCCGTAGCAGCCCACAACCATGATGTCCTTGCTTCCGTAGAAGATGCTCGCGCCTCCGTCGATGTTGAGGTTGAAGCCGGCGGGAAGGCCTTCAGGTCTTTCAGGCTTGAAACCGCCGTCATACCAACGGATCTCGACCTCAGGCATGGCGAGTTTGGGCATATTGGGACGCGCGGGGAATACGAGTTTCATCATTTCCGCGCTCGGGCAGCAGTCGGTAAGCAGATCCGTGGAGCTGCCTTCAACCTGAATCGGATAGAGCAACTGAAGTCCCTTGAAGGGAACATGCATGATGTGGCAGGCCATGTCGCCCATCGCGCCCGTTCCGAAATCCCACCAGCCGCGGAAGTTCCAGGGCGTGTAGATAGAATTGTACTCGCGGAAAGGAGCCGGACCGAGGAAGGCATCCCAGTTCAAAGTGGAAGGCACTTCCATCACCTCTTCCGGTCTTTCGAGTCCCTGTGGCCAGATGGGCCTGTCGGTGAAACAATCCACCCGCTTTACTTCTCCGATTTCTCCGTTCCAGAGCCATTCGATCGCCTGGCGCGTACCGGCGCTCGAGGCGCCCTGGTTACCCATTTGGGTGGCGACCCGGTGCTTCTTCGCCAGTTTCGTCAACAGTCTGGCTTCGTAGACAGTCAAAGTCAGCGGCTTTTCGACATATACATGTTTGCCGGCGGCCATGGCTTGGGCGGCGATGATGGCATGGGTGTGATCGGCGGTCGCGACCATCACCGCATCCGCCTCGTTCAGCATTTCATCGAACATTACCCGGTAATCGTTGTACTTCTTCGCCTGGGGGTACTTCTGAAATACATGGTCAGCGTACTTCCAGTCGACGTCGCAGAGTCCGATGATGTTCTCGGTTTCCATTTGGGCCAAATTGGCCGCTCCCCGGCCTCCGATGCCGACTCCTAGAATGTTCAACTTGTCGCTGGCAGCGACTTTTGCATTTTTCTTTTTGGACTGTTGTCCTCCGGCAACGATAATGTTCGGAGCCACAGAGAGTCCGATCGCCGCCGCCGTTCCCCGTTTGAGGAAGGTGCGTCTTGAGATTTCCTTGGTCATGGTAGATGCATTGTTAATAATGATTATGAAGCGGCTTTGCCGTATTATTTTCAAATATAGGAATATTATGGGAAAAGGCCAAAAAAAATCCCTCGAGTTTATCGGGGGATGGAATCAAGCCGGCGCGCCCGTCAAAGTTCTTCGAACTTGACGTCGGTGAACGGATCGTCTTTCCGGGTTTCCGGGGCGGAAGAGGGCTCCTCCGTATCCGGCTTCCCGTCCGGACCGGGAACTTCTTTGAGCAGATTCTTCCGCATGTAGTCCACTACTTCGGCAAGGCCTTCCTGGAATTTGTCGAAATCTTCCTTGTACAGAAAAATCTTGTGCTTGTCATACGTGTAACGACCGTCCTGCTCCTGTCGACGCTTGCTTTCGGTAATGGTCAGATAGTAGTCGTTGTTCCCTTTGGTCGTCTTGACGTCGAAAAAATAAGTACGCTTGCCCGCTCTTACAGGCTTTGAATAAAGGTCTTCCGGGTTGCGGTCGGCGTAATTCGGCTGATCTGGATCGACTTTGTGCATCTCATACAGTATTAATGTTATCATACAAATTTAAGAAAAATCTGAAATTGTATGTTATCTTTGCATAAAATTTTGTTCAAAGTCATGCTCAACAGACGTATCCTGCGCATCAAGGCTTTCAAAGTGCTCTTCAGTTTCGCGGAAAATCCTTCTATGACGCTTGCCGAAGCCGAGACCCAGCTTGAGATCTCCTGCGAGGCAACCCGGACACTTTATTTGTTCATGCTGGACGTTATCCCGTCCCTGACGAAGGAGGCCGCTACGCGGATCGAAGATGCGAGCAGAAAGTTCAATCCGACCGAGGAGGAACGGAATCCGAACCGGAAGTTCGCGGAAAACGCCCTTTCCCGCCTGCTTGAACAGGATCCGGATTTCCGGAAAGCCGTGGAGCGCCGTAAAATTTCCTGGGAGCAGTTCGATGTCTGGATCCGCAACCTCTACGAATCGGTCCGGGCGAAGGATTGGTTCAACGACTATATGGCTTCTCCCGACCTGTCCCTTTCCGAAGATGTCAAGCTGTTCATCCGCATCTACGAGGAGGAGTTCGTGGATAGTCCGGAGCTTGCCGTCATCCTCGAAGACCTCTCCATTTGGTGGAACGACGATCTCGCTTACGCGCTGACCCGCTGTTGCGACACACTCAAGGATCTTGCGAGAGGGAAACGCTGGTCCCTGCCGCCGCTGTATCGGAGCGAAATGTTCCCGGAAAAGAATCTCGACAGCGACAAAGCATTTGTCTTCAACTTGCTGCGGGCTGCTTACAGGGGCTTTGAGGAATATTCAAACCTCATCGCGGAATCCGTCTCCCAATGGGAGAAAGACCGGCTTTTCACAACCGATGTCGTTTTGATCGCGATGGGACTCGCCGAAGCGAAAGTTTTCCCCGACATGCCCGTGCGCGTGACCATCAACGAATATGTAGAAATCTCGAAATACTACAGTACCCCGAAAAGCCGCTCCTTCGTGAACGGTCTCCTGGACAAGCTCATCCGGCGTCTGATCGACGAGGGGAAGATTGTCAAGAACAGGAATTTTGATTAGATTTGCATCGTATTATCAATACCGGAAAACAATGAACATTCTTACGACCATTCTTCAGGCCTCGGCTCCGGCCGGCGCTTCGGCGCCCCAAGGGGGCATCGGTGGCGGCGGCATGATGTGGATCCTCCTCATCGGCATGTTTGTCATTATGTGGCTTTTCATGATCCGTCCCCAGCGGAAGCAGCAGAAGGAACTGGAAAAGTTCCGCAACGAGCTCAAGAAGGGAGACAAGGTGGTGACCGTCGGCGGCATCTACGGAGTCGTCGAGGAGATTAAGGAAAGGAGCGTCCTCATCAAGGTGGACGGAGAGGTTAAGTTGCGGGTAGACAAAAATTCGCTCGTACGTGACTATACCCAGGACGCCGCTCAGCAGCAGTAAGGAGCGGCTGCTCTCCCATGTGGAAGGATCGAATCCATAGGCTGCTCGGAAAGTGGCGTCTGAAAGGAGGTGACCTGGCCGCCTTCGTGTTTTCCTTCCTGATCGCCTTCAGCATCTGGCTGATCCACAATCTATCACTCAATTATTCCAATACAATGAGTGTCCCCGTGGTTGCGGAATGCAACATCGAGGGGCATGCGAACGTGTCTTCCAATTCCAGCGTAATCGTCGCGCGCTGCAGAACCTCCGGTTTCAGCCTTCTTCGGAACTCCCGCGTACGGAAGCGGGATGCTGTCCGGATCCGCTTCGAGCGCAAGGACATGCATCTGAAAGAAGGGGAGATCTTCTACATCGGTGCCGGGGAACTCGGTGGTTATGTGGGAGATATTTTCGGTGACGACGTTCGTCTGGAGTCCTTCGTATCGGAGATCGTGCAGTTCCGCTTTCCCTACGAGAACCATAAGCGGGTTCCTGTCGAGGCGATTCAGGTTGTGAGTTTCAGGCCCCAGTACATGGCGATGGGGCAGATCCGGCTTCAGCCGGATTCCGTAACGGTCTACGGAGAGCCGTTCCACCTGCAGCACATCGATCGAGTCAGTACTCGCACCATCAACCTGACCAATCTGCGTTCCAGCGCCCACGGGGTCGTCAAATTGGAATCGATCGCCGGGATCCGGCTTTCCGACTCCGAGGTCAAGTACTCGCTTGACGTCACCCGGTACGTGGAAATCGGCGCGGAGGTTCTTATTTCCCTCCGAAATGTCCCTGCCGGGGTCCGTTTATCGGTCTATCCTTCCACCGCGAAGGTCGTGTACCGCTGCGCTTTCCCGCTTTCCGTGGATCCGACGGAGAATGTCCGATTCTTCATCGACTACACGGATTTCGAAAATTCCCGCGGGGGGAAATGCGTCCCGAGGGTCTCCGGCATCCCGGAAGGCGTGATATCCTACACGATCATTCCGGAAGTGTTCGAGTGTATCGAAAACGCCCGATGATGAAGACAGTAGCCATAACAGGGGGAATCGGAAGCGGAAAGACAGAGGTATGTAAGTTTCTTGCCACGCGCGGAATCCCGGTCTATGATTCCGATTCCGCCGCAAAACGACTGTACGACGCTGACGACACGCTGCTCGATGCCATAGAAGAAGCCTTCGGTTGCGGGATCCGCCTGCCGAGCGGTCGGGCGGACCGGGAAAAACTTGCCTCCATCGTGTTCCCTTCCCCCGAGAAGCTTGCTATCTTGGAAGACATCATTCATCCGGCAGTGCTGCAGGATTTCCGGCGATGGAAGGCCATGAATGAAACGGTGTTCGGGAACGAGGGGCCTTCCGCCGTTTTTTTCGGCAAATCTCCGTTCGTGGTGATCGAGTCCGCTATCATCTTGAATAAACCTGCTTTTTTGCGGGAAACGGATCGTGTTCTTCTGGTGGATGCCCCGCTTGCGCTGCGGCTTGAGCGGGCTTCTTCCCGGGATGGAAAAGACAAGGAAACGGTCATCCGGCGAATGGCCAGGCAGTGTTTCGACCTGTCAAAAGTGGATGCCGTCATCCACAACGCGGGCAGTCTCGCGGATCTTCGCAGCGAAATTGAAAATGTTTTCCGGCGGCTCCATTTTAATAATTCATGATAATTGTTTAGTTTTACTAAAATTATGAAAACAGATTTGACCAAAATTCTTTCCGTCTCCGGCCAGCGCGGTCTGTTCCTGTATCTGGCACAGGCTCGCAACGGAGTTGTGGTGGAAGCCTTGTCCGACAAGCGCAGAACCGTATTTGATGCCAAAAGCCGTGTTACGACGCTCGCGGACATTTCGATCTTCACTACGGAAGGAGAACTCAAGCTGCAGGACGCGCTGCTGAAACTCAAGGAAGTCCTGGGCGACCGTGAGGCTCCCTCGGCGAAGGCATCGTCCGAGGAGGTGAAGGAACTTTTCGCGAAGGCGGTTCCGAATTATGACCCGGACCGCTTTTATGCCTCCCACATGAAGAAGATCCTGGATTGGTATGCGGAATTGAAGCAGTACGCTTCCTTCGATTTCGTCGATCCGGATCAAGAAAAAGAAGCGGAAGAAAATGGCGGTGAAGCGGTTGAATAGATGACGCGAAAAAGGAAGTCCATCCAGGTGGTGACCATGGGCTGTTCCAAGAACAGAGTCGACACCGAGCATCTGCTCTCTCAGGTTTCCGATGTCTATGATGTCGTTCCTGAGGAGGCGATGGTTCATGTGGACATCCTGCTCGTCAATACCTGCGGCTTCATCGCCGACGCCAAGGAAGAATCCGTCCAGGCGATCCTGACCGCCGCTGAGCGCAAGAAAAATGGAGAAGCAGACAAACTCATCGTGTTCGGTTGTCTTTCGCAGCGTTACCGGGAGCAGCTTCCCGGTCTGATCCCGGAAGTAGACGATTGGTTCGGCGCTCGAGACTTGTCCCTCTTGGCGCGTTCGCTGGGCGGAAAGCCTGCCGCGAGCCGTCCGCTCCGCTTCCTGTTCGAGCGGCAAGAACCTTTCGCTTATCTGAAGGTTTCCGAAGGATGCGACCGTCAATGCTCATATTGCGCGATCCCCTTGATCCGAGGTCCGCACATCTCCGTCCCCATGGAAGAACTGATCCGTGAGGCCGGTGAATTGGCTGCTGCCGGGGTTCGGGAGTTGATCCTCATCGCGCAGGATACGACCTTTTACGGTCTTGACCTGTACCAGCGCCGCGCCCTGGCCGAACTTATCCGGAAACTGTCCGCCATTGAAGGGATCGAGTGGATCCGAATCCACTATTCCTATCCCGCCGACTTTCCTGAAGATTTGCTTGAGGAAATGGCTTCCAATCCAAAGGTATGTAAATACTTGGATATTCCGATCCAGCACATTTCCGACCCCGTGCTCTCCTGTATGAGGAGGGGGTTGGACGGGGCCCGGACCCGGGAATTGATCCGGAAACTGCGTGAAAACGTGCCCGGAGTCGTCCTGCGGACGACCCTGATCGTCGGTCATCCCGGTGAAGGCAGGAAAGAATTCCAGGAGTTGCTGGATTTTGTAGGGGAGACACGCTTCGAGCGTCTGGGCGCCTTCGAATATTCCGTCGAGGAAGGTACATTCGGAGCCGAACACTTCCGGGATTCCGTTCCCCGCAAGGAAAAAAAGCGCCGCCTGTCCGAACTGATGCAGCGCCAGCAGGAGATCTCCCTTGCCTTCAACCAATCCCGCGTCGGGAGTGTCGCGCGGGTTCTCGTGGACGATTGGGTTGACGGAGTCTATGTCTGCAGGAGCCAGTACGAGAGCCCGGAGGTGGATGGAGAAATTCTCGTCCATGCCCTGCCGGAAGATTTTTCCTGCCGAAGGCCGGAAGACTTGCGCGGCAACTTTATTAATGTGAAAATCACGGGCGCGGACGCGTACGATCTGCTCGCCGTGCCCATTCAATCGTCAAGATCATGAATAGAATTTCGCCTTTGATTGTTCTTGCCGTGTCCGCGATGCTTTCCGCCTGCGCGCCCCAAGCCTTCGTCATAATCACAGAAATGAGGGGGCCGTCACAATCCGGTCTCAACCTGGGCGGAAAGTCCATCGCGCTTGCCTATCTCTACGGAGAAGACCCGCGTGACACACTGTTCAACAATGCCATCGCCAGTGGTTTTGCCGGCCGGCTGGAAGAAGATTATTTCGGAGGCCGGCAACAGATTGAACTGTTCATGCTTCAGCGGGACAAGAAAGGGAACTACGCATCGAAAGATACGCTCGTGAATCTGATTCTGGACACCGGAAGGGATGTTGTGTTCCTTTTCGATGTTCCTGAATTCGGGGTTCCTACGGTATCGACCCCCGAGCGGGTGACCGGAACGGTATCGGCCCCCGATTCGGCGTACCGCTCCGTCGCGAAATTGCCCTTCACCACGAAGGTGTACGTCTATGATTCGATGAACAAGGACGACAAGGTTCTCGGCTATGCCGGGAGTAACAACCTCGCTCCGGTGGTTTTCAGCGACGGACGTGTCGACGTGGAGACCTTGGCCGGGAAGGCCTGGACGATGGCAGGTATGGTGCCCGAAGCGGAAAAAGCGGGCAGCAAGGCTGCCGCTTCCTTCCTGCCCACTTGGAAGGAAGACTCCTTCTTTGTCATCTACTACGACGGCGCGGAGCAGGCCTGGAACAGGGCGGCTGAATTCGCTTACCGCTACCGGTGGAAGGAAGCCATGGATGAGTGGATGACCCTGCTTCAGAATCGGAACAAGGACAAGCGGGCCTGCGCCGCCTACAACATCGGCCTCGCCTGCTTCATGCTCGGACAACCTGAGTTGGCGCTGGAATGGCTCGACCGTTCCGACCGGGACACGCCGGTCAGCCTGAGCAGGGATCTTCGTGAAAAAATTAAAAACTATACCGGAAAACAATGAGTACAAACACGTTTGATGTCATCGTGATCGGTGGCGGCGTTACGGGCTCCGGCACCGCCAGGGACTGTAGTATGCGCGGTCTCAAAACCCTTCTCGTCGAACGTCACGACATCGCGACTGGCGCCACGGGGAGGAACCACGGACTTTTGCACAGCGGAGCGCGCTATGCGGTAAGCGATCCGGAATCCGCCCGGGAATGCATCCTGGAGAACCGGATTTTGAAGAAGATCGCCCGTCATTGCATCGAAGAGACTTCCGGATTGTTCCTCAGCCTTCCTGAAGACGACCTTTCCTATCAGGACATTTTCGTAAAGGCATGCGGCCAGGCAGGAATCAAGGCAGAAGTCCTCGATCCGAAGGAAGCGCTCCGGCTGGAGCCTTCCGCCAATCCCTTGATTACAGGGGCTGTCAGGGTTCCTGATGGCGCGGTAGATCCGTTCCGGCTTTGCGCCTCGAATATGGTGGATGCGAAATCGCACGGATGCCAGGTGCGCATGTACACCGAGGTGACGGGATTGGTGATGGAAGGCGAAACGGTTACCGGAGTGAAGGTGCTGGATCATCTGACGGGACAGCCAGGGGAGTACTATGGCTCCGTCATTGTCAATGCTTGCGGGATTTGGGGACATGCCGTTGCCGGAATGGCCGGAATCCACATCGGCATGGTGCCGGCGAAAGGTTCGCTGCTCGTCTTCGCGCACCGGGTGAACGATGTTGTGCTGAACCGCTGTCGCAGACCTGCCAACGCGGATATTTTGGTTCCCGGAGATACGGTTTCCGTAATCGGAACCACTTCTACAAATATAGAGTTTTACGACTGTGATTCCCTTCATGTAACCCCGGAAGAGGTGAATTTGCTTTTGGGAGAAGGGGCCAAACTGGCACCCGTTCTGAACGAGACCCGGATCTTGCGTGCCTATGCCGGGGTGCGTCCGCTCGTCTCGGATGACAGCGATCCTTCCGGACGGAACATCAGCCGGGGAATCGTCTGCCTGGATCATGAAGTTCGGGACGGTGTCAAGGGTTTCGTGACCATCACAGGCGGGAAGCTGATGACATACCGGCTGATGGCGGAACTTGCCGCGGATTTGGTTTGCCGGAAACTGGGTCATACTGCTCGCTGTATGACGGCGGAGGTTCCGCTTCCCGGATCGGAGAAGGGGAGCCTTGAAAGCATTTCCAAACGGCTGTGGAATGTGCCGACTACACTCCAGAAAGCGCTTGTCGGCAGGGCAGGCGGCAGTGCGAAGCAGATTCCGCTGGCAGACGACTACGCCGGAAGCCTGGTCTGCGAATGTGAGGAAGTGTCGGTGTCGGAAGTCGACGCGGCTATTGAGAACCTCGAGGTACATAATCTGCTGGATCTACGCAGGAGGACGCGCGTGGGGATGGGAACCTGCCAGGGCGAACTCTGCGCTTTCCGAGTCGCGGGTCGGCTGGCGAAGGCGAAGTCCGGCGCACCGAAGGCGCGCGCGGACCTGAAAGAGTTCCTGAACGAGCGATGGAAAGGAATGTATCCGGTCGCTTGGGGTGATACCCTGCGAGAAAGCGCTTACACCCAATGGGTTTATTCGGAAATACTGGGAATAGGAGAAAAATTGTAAGACGATGCGATACGATGTAATACTGATTGGAGGCGGTCTATCCTCTTTGGTTTGCGGTATCACACTGCAGAAGGCAGGGAAGCGATGCTTGATGGTATCCGCCGGACAGAACGCCCTGCATTTTTCATCCGGTACGTTCGGCCTGCTCGGCAAACTGCCGAACGGAAAGGAAGTTTCAGAGCCGATCGCCGCCATCCACAAACTGGGTGCTTCGCATCCATATTCAAAGATCGGAGGCGGGAAGATCATGGAATATGCGAAGGCGACCCCTCAGTTCTTCGCCGACTGCGGAATCGAGCTGAAGGGGAACCGGAACAGCAACATGTATCGTCTGACCCCTTCCGGCACCCTCATGCCTTGTTGGCTTGCGCTCAAGGAAACTACGGTTTTTCCTTCGCGGAAGGAACGCCTTCGCGGAAGGATGCTGATCGTCAATTTCGCAGGTTATCTGGATTTCAACACGGACTTTCTCGCGGAAGGGTTGGAGAAGATGGGAGTTTCCGTCAGCCGGATTGCCGACGTGAAACTTCCGGATGTTGAGCATTTGCGACAGAACCCCACCGAAATGCGCTCCGTCAACATCGCGCGAGTGATGGATCGGGAGGAGAATTGGAAGCAGTTCGCGAAAGAGGTTGCCGACCTTCTGCAGGGAGAAGAATACGTGGTGATTCCTGAGGTCTTCGGACTGGCAGATCCCATGGTCTGTGAGTGGTTACGAGAGATGATTCCCGCCGAGATCCTTTTTGCCGGGACGATGCCCCCCTCTGTTCCCGGGATCCGAATGCAGATGCTGCTGAAGCGCGCTTTCGTTTATGCCGGCGGGACTTTCCTCATGGGGGACGAAGTGCTTGCCTCCGAAGTATCCGAAGGCAGGGCGCGCAGTGTGCGTACAGCGAATCTGGGCGCCATCGACGTTGAGGCCGACCATTTCGTCCTGGCAAGCGGCCATTTCTTCGCAAAAGGCCTTTTATCAACACCCAAGGCTGTTCTCGAACCTGTTTTCGGCTTGGATGTCTCCTATCCCGCCGACCGGAATTCCTGGTATGACATCGATTTCTTCGCGAAGCAGAATTACCTAGGTTTCGGAGTTGAGACGGATCAGGATTTCCATCCTTTCAAGGATGGGTCTCCGGTCGGGAATCTTTATGTCATCGGGGCGGAACTCGGCGGCTGCAACTCGCTGTTCGAAGGAAGCGGAGCAGGAGTCGCGATAATGACGGCTTTCAGGGCGGCAGAAATCATCATGAACGAATAAGGCTATGCAGCAAAGGAATATCAGTTTCAATAATTTTGAGCAGTGCATCAAGTGTACGATCTGTACCGTGTATTGCCCGGTCGTATCTGTCAATCCCGCCTTTCCGGGTCCGAAGCAAGCCGGCCCGGACGGAGAGAGGCTTCGCCTCAAAAACAAATTCTTTTTCGACGAGAACTTGAAGTTCTGCATGAACTGCAAACGGTGCGAAGTCGCCTGCCCTTCCGGCGTGAAGATCGCTGATCTCATCCATTCAGCCCGCAGAAATTACGACAAACAGTTCCCCGAATTGCGGGACGTTGTGTTGGCGAACACCGACTTGATGGGCAAATTCGCCCGTCCTGTGGCTCCGCTGGTGAACAGCCTGATTTCCACGAAACCTGCGAAAGTGGTTATGGATGTCATGCTCGACATTGACCGCAATCGCGCTTTTCCGAAATATCAGTCACGCGGGTTCAGAGGATGGTTCAAGAAAGAAGCGCGAGCGGCTCAGGACTGTTATCGGAACCAGTTGGCATATTTCCATGGCTGCTCGACAGAATACCAGCATCCGGAGGTTGGGAAGGCCTTCGTCCAGGTGATGAATGCAGTCGGTTGGGGTGTGCGACTCCTCAAGGAAAAATGTTGCGGGGTGGCGATGATCTCCAACGGACTCTGGTCGCAAGTTGCCCGGAATGCAAACCATAATATCGCGGAGTTCAGAAAGGCTGTTTCCCGCGGGCTCCCCATCGTTGCGACCGCCTCTACCTGCACCCTCACGATGCGGGATGAATATCCGCACATCTTGGGGATAGACAATGCCGATGTCCGTGATCACATCACCTTGGTGGAAAAATTCCTGTTTGAAAAACTCGACGCGGGGGAGATCCGGCTGGTGTTCAAGAACGATTACCGCGCCCGGATCGTGTATCACATTCCCTGCCACATGGAAAAACTCGGATGGAGCATCTTCACCGAGGAGCTGATCCGTATGATTCCCGGTGTTTCTTTGACGGTTCTGGACAGCGGCTGCTGCGGAATCGCAGGCACCTATGGCTTCAAGAAAGAAAATTACGCTTCTTCCCAGGCCATTGGGAAATCCGTCTTCGATCAGATCAACGCGTTGTCTCCGGATTTTGTCTGCTGCGAATGTGAAACCTGCAAGTGGCAGATCGAAATGTCCACCGCCTACAAAGTCTTCAACCCCATCGTCATCTTGGCCGAGGCCCTTGATTTGGAAGCTACCGCGGCTGCGAATCAGCCACGATAGACGTCGGCAAAAGGAAAAGAAATAGGCAGGACTGTAAGCCGGTTTCTGTTTTTAAATCCGCCATTTATCTGCGCGACCTACCCCCCGGCATCAGGCGGGCCGCCTTCGGCTGCCGGTATATTTGGTCTTGCAGGCTCCGGGACCGTACCCGAAAGACATCGCTGCCTTCCGTCGTGGGCTCTTACCCCGCGTTTTCACCCTTGCAAGAGTGCCCGGCCGGGCCGGGCGGTTCCTGCGGTTCTTTTCTGTTACGGCCTCCATGCGATTGCTCCCATCCGGGCTTTCCCCGGCGGAGTGCCCTTCCCTGTCCGGACTTTCCTCACCGGTTCCCCGGCGCGGCGGATCGTCCTGCCTCTCTTCTTTCCCGCATGCAAATGTAATGAAAAATGTCCACCTTCGCCAAGTTTTCTGTTCCGGGTACTTTGGAATTGACGAAGCCCGAATATGAGGAGGAGAATATGAAAGGATGACTTTTTGAAATCACGGAAATTTGCTTACCTTTACAGTCCAGTAAAAAACAACTTTCCGACATGAACACAAAGTACGTTTTCGTTACTGGCGGCGTGGCTTCCTCGCTGGGCAAAGGTATTATCGCGGCATCTCTAGGCAAACTTCTGCAGGCCAGAGGACTTCGCGTCACCATCCAGAAATTCGATCCCTATATCAACATTGACCCCGGTACGCTCAATCCGTATGAGCATGGTGAATGTTATGTTACCGACGACGGGGCGGAGACCGACCTGGACCTCGGTCACTACGAGCGTTTCCTGGGTGTCCGTATGTCCCAAGCCAACAATGTGACCACCGGGCGGATCTACTGGACGGTCATCAACCGCGAGCGGCAAGGCGCTTATCTCGGCAAAACGGTCCAGATCGTGCCCCATGTCACGGACGAAATCAAGCGCAGGATGCTGTTGCTCGGCAAGAGCGGAAACTATGACGTGATCGTAACGGAAGTGGGAGGCACGGTCGGCGACATGGAATCCCAGCCTTTTATCGAGGCCATCCGCCAGTTGCAGTGGGAGATGCCGGAAGAAGACCTGATGAGCATCCATCTCACCCTGGTTCCGTATCTGCACGCGGCCCAGGAGCTGAAGACCAAGCCCACCCAGCATTCCGTGCAGACGCTCCAGGCCGCGGGAGTCCATCCCGACATCATCGTCTGCCGCACCGAGATGGAACTCAGCCAGGAGATCCGTCGGAAGGTGGCCTTGTTCTGCAACGTCAAGCCCGGACACGTGATCCAATCCATCGACGCCCCCTCCATCTACCAGGTCCCGCTGAACATGGAAGCGGAGGGCTTGGATGAAATGGTTCTGGAGCATCTCGGGATCCAAGACGCGCAGGAACCCGACTTCACGCATCTGAAACGGTTCCTGGATAAACTTTTTCATCCCAAACGAGAAATCGACATCGCTTTGGTAGGAAAATATGTCGAATTGCAGGATGCCTATAAATCCATTCTGGAGTCCTTTGTCCACGCAGGCACGGTCAATGAATGCAAGGTGAATGCGCACACCTTTCAGAGCGAACACCTGAACGCCTCCAACCTGGAGGAAAAGATCGGCAAGATGGACGGAATCCTCGTGGCGCCGGGTTTCGGAGAGCGCGGACTGGAAGGCAAGGTTCTTGCAATCAGATATGCGCGCGAGCACAACGTTCCTTTTTTCGGAGTCGGTCTCGGCATGCAGATGTGCGTGGTTGAATTCGCTCGGAATGTCCTGGGGCTGAAGGAGGCCCATAGCGCGGAAGTGAACCCGAGCACACCGCATCCGGTCATTGATCTGATGGAGCAACAGAAAAGTACGACGGTCAAAGGCGGCACCATGCGTCTGGGCGCCTACGACTGCAAGATCAAAGAAGGGTCGCTGGCCCACCGGATTTACGGAACGAACATGATTTCCGAGCGGCATCGACACCGCTATGAGTTCAACAACGCCTACCTCGATCAGATGGAGGCCGCCGGGCTCAAAGCGACGGGAAAGAATCCGGAGACCGGACTGGTGGAAATCGTGGAGATCCCGACACACCCGTTCTTCATCGGGGTACAGTTCCATCCCGAAATGAAGAGCGCGCCGGAAAAACCGCAACCGATATTCGTGCATTTCGTGCAAGCAGCGATGAAAAAGCGGCAGCAGAATGAAAAGAATTGTTGAAATAGGCCTGATTTCCCTGATGTTCTTGACGTTGGGCGCCGTTTCCTGCGCCGACGCCAAGATCCGTTCTTACAAACTGCAGGTCGTGAAGGAATATTCCCACGACCCGATGGCCTACACCCAGGGACTCTTCTTTCTGGATGGAGATCTGATCGAGACAACCGGACAGTTCGGTGAGTCCACCTTGCGGAAAGTCGAACTTGAGACCGGGAAGATCCTCAAGCGCTTCGATTTTGACCGAAAATACTTCATCGAAGGTTCCGTTGCCTTGAACGGCAACATCTACATCCTCACCTGGACGAACAAGGTTGTCTTTGTCTACGACGCGGAGACTTGGGAATACAAGTCCACCTGGCGCTATCCGCGGGAAGGGTGGGGGCTCACAACCGACGGAAAGAGCCTCATCGCGAGTGATGGATCCGCCAACCTGTATTTTCTAACCGAGGATTTCAAACAACATAAAGTGCTGAATGTCAAGATGAATGATCGTCCTGTCCGCAATTTGAACGAGTTGGAGTGGATTGACGGAAAAATCTGGGCGAACGTGTATATGACCGACATGATCGTGATCATCAATCCGTCGAGCGGGTTCGTGGAAGCGACCATTGATTGCACGGGTCTCCTTCCCCGGCACTTGAAAGATCCTTATACCGATGTGCTGAATGGAATCGCTTACAATCCCCAGACCCGGAAAATCTACCTGACCGGAAAGTATTGGAAACGGCTGTACGAGGTGAAATTGGTGGAAAAGTAGTATATTTGCAATTAATATAAACAGCAGGGGTACTGTCCGGAGCATCCGGAACGGTTGAGATCATACCCATTGAACCTGATGCGGATAATGCCGCCGAAGGGAAGCGTCATCTCAAAGGCACGAAACGCGTGCGCCCCTTGCATTAACAATTCGTATGATGCGAGGTTTTTTATTTTTGACTGCAGCCATGCTGCTTCTGGCTCCGGCGGCTGCGATCGCCGGTCCCGGCAAAGAAACACCGGACAAGATCGAGCGGCTCGACAGCGTTGTCGTGTCCGCGTCCCGCGCCGGTGACAAGACACCTATCACCTTCACCATGATCGGACGGGAGGAGTTGCGGACCTTCAACCCCGTCCATTCGCTTCCGATGAACTTGGCGCTCCAGCCTTCCGTCGTTACTTGGAACGAAGGCGGAACGGGTCTGGGCAACTCTACCATGACGGTCCGGGGCTCGAAAGGGTCTCAAATCAACGTGACGCTGAACGGCATCACCCTCAACGATGCCGAATCGCAGGAAGTTTTTTGGGTGAACATTCCTTCGCTCACCGGCCTCATTTCTTCGGTGCAGCTGCAACGCGGACTCGGTACCTCCGCCAATGGCAGCGGGGCCTTCGGAGCCAGCGTGAACATGAACACCGCCTCCGTGAGCGCGCGACCCTTTGCCGACGCGGACTTCAGCGCAGGTTCCTGGAATACGTGCATGACCCGTGTCGCCGCGGGAACCGGACGCGGCAAGTCCGGATTTTATGCGCATGCAACCTATTCCCGTGGCCTCACGGACGGTTACATCCGCAATGCCAAGGTTGAATCCCGGAGCGCGTTCGCGGTTCTGGGCTGGATGAACGAGCGCAACTCCCTGCGGCTGACCTACCTCATGGGAGACCAGCGGAGCGGCATTACCTGGAACGGCGTCTCCCGCGCGAACTACGCGATCGACCGCCGCTACAACGACGCGGGGGAGTACAAGGATGAATACGGCAACGTCCGCTACTACGACAACCAGATCGATGCTTACAACCAGCACCACCTCCAATTGAACTATACCCGCGCCTTCTCCAACGTCCTGTTCTGGACGACCACCGCCAACTACACCCGCGGCTACGGTTATGACGAATATTACAAACCCGGACGCGCGCTGGGGGAGTTCGGGTTCCCCTCGCCGCTCACCGGTCTCGACGGACGGGAACACGAAAAAGCGGATCTCATCTACCGCAAGAAGATGGGCAACCATCTCTATGTGCTGAATTCGGATTTGAAATTTTCGGGGGAGAGGTTGGTGTTGACGGGAGGCGTGTATTGCTCGCGATATCTGGGCGACCACTGGGGCGAGATGCTCTGGAACCAAGTTTTGGGGGATTCCTATGACTACGCTTCGATGAATGCGGCTCGCGCCTGGTATTCCAACAATGCGGTCAAGCAGGAAGCGAGCGGATTCGCGCGGGGGGAATATGCGATTTTGCCGCGGTTGACAATCTATGCCGACCTGCAACTGCGCCGCATCGACCTGGATATGATCGGTGCCGACGATGATGCCGCATCCATTGACTATGTGGCGAAATGGACCTTTTTCAACCCCCGCGCGGGATTCCATTTCGACCTCGGAGAAGGTCATCTGATCTATCTGTCCGCCGCGTTCGGTCATCGCGAACCCGGACGAAGCGACGTCAAGGAGAATGTGAAGGGCATCCTGAGCCCCATCGAACCGGAAAAGATGCTGGATCTCGAAGCGGGCTGGCAGTACGCTTCGGAACGGTACTCAGCCTCGGCCAACCTGTATCTGATGGAGTATTGGGACATGCTGCTGGAAACCGGCAGGCTCAGCACGTCCGGCTATGCGATCAAGGAGAATGTGCCGCGCGGATGGAGGAGGGGCGTCGAGCTAACTGCCTCCTGGCTTCCGACGGATCTGTTTCGCGTGGATGCCAACGCATCCTTCAGCGTCAACCGGCTGAAGAATTTTACCGCCCACGTGGATCGGTTCGACCATGATTGGATCAATGATGCCAATCCCGGTTGGAACAAGATGGAGCAGGCGCGGGAAACCTATTCCAAAACCACGATGCTGCTCTCGCCCTCCATCGTGTCAATGCTTCGTTGCACGTGCACGCCCTTCAAGCGCGTCGCGCGCGGGTCGCTCAAGACCACGACCCTGTCGCTGGACGGCAAGTATGTCGGCAAGCAATATTGGGACAACACCGCAAACGCCGACCGCTGTGTGCCGGCCTATTTTGTCTCGAACCTATCGGTGTCCCATGAATTTGACCTGGGATCCGGAAAACTCGGCTTGGCAGGCTATGTGAACAACCTGTTCAACCGGACCTACTACGCAAGCGCCTGGGTCTATCGGGCTGTGTTCGCTGAAGGAGGCGCCTATCAAGAAGAAGGGCTGTATCCCCAGCCCCCGATCAACTTCCTCTTTAAACTCTCGTACCGTTTCTGATTCCGGTTCCGCCCGAACGGGTTACAGAAAAGCCTGGAGTTCGGCGTACACGCGGTGGACGGGCAGACCGACGATGTTGAAATAGGAGCCTTCGATACGGGTAATGCCGGCGTAACCGATCCATTCCTGGATGCCGTACGCGCCCGCCTTGTCGAAAGGCTTGTATCGGTCGATGTAAAAGTCGATCTCGGCGCGGCTCAGGTCTTTGAAATAGACGTTGGACGTATCGGTGAAAGTAATTTCACGGCGGGCATCCCGGATCGTGACGGCCGTGATGACCTGGTGCTCCCGGCCGGAGAGGGTTACGAGCATCCGTACTGCCTCTTCACGGGAATGCGGCTTTCCCATGATGGATCCTTCGCAGAAGACCATCGTATCGGCCGTGATTAAGATTTCGTTCTCGCCGAGCGGGCGGTGGAAGCCGAGCGACTTGCCGCGGGACATCAAGACGGGAATCTCGGAATGCGGCGTATCTGAACTGAAGTTCTCCATAAAGTCGACTTCCGTATCGATTTCGAAATCAATGTTTAATCCCGCAAGCAACTCGCTCCTTCTCGGAGAATTGCTGCCCAGTATGATCTTCTTGCCGTGCAGATCCATGCCGCTAGAACATTTTCTTGTAAACTTGCTGGTCGAAGTTCCAGTTTCCCTGAAGCTTCATGGTTTTTTCGATGTATTCCCGGACGCAGCCCCTTCCGCCGGGGCGAGCTGAGACCACATCGGCGATTTGCTTGACATCGTCCGCTGCATCGCTGGGGCAGATGCTGATTCCGGCTGCCCGCATCGTCTCGATGTCCGGAACATCGTCCCCGAAGAAGATCACTTCTTCAGGCTTCAATCCATGTCTGCGGCAGAAGTCCTCGAAATCCTCGATCTTGATCCGGGATCCCAGATAGACATCTTCGGGAGGGATCCCGCAGCCCGTGAATCGGGCGCGGATACTGCCGCTTCTGCCTCCGGTGATCACACCGATCGGATAGCCCTTCATCCGGGCCATCCGGATACCGAAACCGTCTTTCGCATCAAAGGTCCGGAACAATTGGCCTTCGAGATCCGCTAAGATCCCGCCGTCCGTCATAACTCCATCCACATCGAAGGCGAAGGCCCTGATCTTGCTGAAATCCGGTTCCATGCCTTATGATTTCGCGCCGCTTCCTCCGAAAGGTGGCAGATCCCCGAGGTTGAACGTGTCTCCGGGCTGCGGCGTGATGTTGCCCAGGTCGATGAGTCCGAACTGGTTTTCGTATTTCGTGACATTGTCCATCAGGGCCTGCAGAAGCCGTTTCGCGTGTTCCGGAGTCATGACGATCCGGTTGCCGATTTCCGGTTTCGCGAGCCCGGGAAGCATCGTCGCGAAATCGATGATGAATTCGCTGCGTGAATGCGTGATGATGGCCAGGTTCGAATACGTCCCTCGCGCGATTTCGGGTCTGAGTTCCAAGCTGATCTGTTTCTTTTCTTCCATGGTCGAGTCGATTTGAATGGGATTGCTTCTGGAAATGCTCCAGTGGTACAAATTTAGTGAAAAAATATCGTATATTTGTAGGTTCGTTGATGAGCGAGAAGTAAAATGAGCGAGAAGAATCAATTGTCTGCAATATATAATCCTTCGGAAGTCGAGGACAAGTGGTATGCTTGGTGGATGGAGCGCAAGTACTTCCATTCCGAACCGGACGGACGGGAACCCTATACGATCGTGATCCCGCCCCCGAACGTAACCGGCATCCTGCATATGGGGCATGTGCTGAACAATACCCTGAATGACGTGCTGATCCGCAAAGCCCGTATGGACGGGAAGAACGCCTGCTGGGTGCCCGGCACCGACCATGCTTCGATCGCCACCGAAAGCAAGGTGGTCGCGAAGCTCCGCGACATGGGAATCGACAAGGAACAGATCGGGCGCGAGAAATTTCTGGAATATGCCTGGCAATGGAAAGAAGAACACGGCGGAATGATTCTGCAGCAGCTGCGCAAACTGGGTGCCTCCTGCGACTGGGACCGGACCAAGTTCACGATGGATCCCGACCTGAGCGCTGCAGTTATCAACACGTTCGTGTATTTCTACAAGAAGGGCTGGATCTACCGCGGCGTGCGGATGGTGAACTGGGACCCGGAAGGATTGACCGCCGTCAGCGACGAGGAAGTGGTCCACAAAGACACGCGGAGTCATCTGTACTATCTCCGGTACTTCATTTCCGACGGGAACGGAAAGCCGACCGACCGGTATATCATGATTGCGACTACCCGTCCGGAGACCATTATGGCCGACACGGCGGTCAGCATCAATCCGGACGATGAGCGCTACCATTGGCTGAAAGGGAAGAAGGTGCTGATCCCGTTGATCCAACGGGAGATACCGATCATCGAGGATTCCTACGTCGAAATCGGTTTCGGCACCGGCTGCCTGAAGGTCACCCCGGCGCACGACATCCACGACTACGAAATCGGTCTCCGGCACAATCTGCCGATCCTGGACATCATCGACGACTACGGATGCCTGAATGAAAATGCCTGCATCCTCGTGGGGGAGGACCGTTTCGTCGCCCGCAAGAAGATCGTAAAGATGCTTGAAGATGCCGGCAACCTGGAAAAAGTAGAGGAATATTCCTCTCCGGTAGGTTATTCCGAAAGGACGAACGCGGTCATCGAGCCCAAGCTATCGACGCAATGGTTCCTGAAGATGGACGAATTGGCAAGAAAAGCCCTGGAGTCCGTAGAAAGCGGCCAGGTAAGCCTGATTCCGGACAAGTATCGAAACTCCTATCGCCACTGGATGGAAAACGTGCGCGACTGGTGCATTTCCCGGCAGCTCTGGTGGGGACAGCGGATACCGGCCTGGTATCTTCCGGACGGTCGCTTCGTCGTGGAAGAGACGGCTGAAAAGGCCCTTGAGGAAGCGCGGAAGATCGATCCCGCGGTGACTGCCGCAACGCTCCGACAGGATGAAGACGTACTCGACACCTGGTTCTCTTCGTGGCTCTGGCCCATTTCCGTCTTTGATCCGGATCAGCCCGGTCATCCCGGCCGCGAGCCCAACGCGGATCTGGCCTACTATTATCCGACCAACGATCTGGTGACCGGTCCCGACATCCTCTTCTTCTGGGTGGCGCGGATGATCATGGCCGGGAACGAGTTCATGGGGGATGTCCCTTTCCGCAACGTCTACTTGACCGGCATCGTCCGCGACAAGATCGGCCGGAAGATGAGCAAGACCCTCGGCAACTCGCCGGATCCTTTGGATCTGATCGCGAAATACGGAGCCGACGCCGTGCGGATCGGCATGCTGCTCTGTTCATCCGCCGGCAATGACATCTTCTACGATGAATCTCAGGTGGAACAGGGCAGAAATTTCTGCAATAAAATCTGGAACTCCTATCGGCTGATCCAAGGATGGATGATCGACGATAATTTGCAACAGTCTGATATAAACTCTGTTGCTGTGGATTGGTTCAAGAATAAGTTGAACCAAACGACCGAAACCGTCGAGGATTATTATTCCAAGTTCCGCATTTCGGATGCTTTGATGACGATCTACAAAACGTTCTGGGATGACTACTGCTCTTGGTATTTGGAAGCGATCAAGCCTTCCTTCGGGGCGGGGATCGATCGCGCGACCTACGAAGCGACACTTTCCTATTTCGAAGACCTGCTCAAATTGATCCATCCGATCATGCCGTTCATTACGGAAGAGCTCTGGCAGAATATGCGCGAACGGAAGGAAGGGGAGACCATCCTCTTCCAGCCGAGTCCGAAAGCCGGTTCCTATGACGAAGATCTGCTCTCCGATTTCATGCTGGCGGAAGAGGTTGTGAACGGGATCCGCGGAATCCGCCAGCAAAAGAGAATCCCTCCGAAAGAAGCGCTCGCGGTGAAGATCAAAGGCGATTTCCCGGAGCGGATGTTGCCTGTGGTAGAAAAACTGGCCGGGATCGCGTCGATGGAACAAACGGAGGACTTCGGGGATCCCTCCGGCGGGGTCTCGCTCATGGTCCGTACGGTAGAACTGTTCATCATTCTTTCCGGTCTGGTGAATCCGGAAGAAGAAGTCCGCAGGCTGGAAGACGAGCTCGCCTACCAGCGGAATTTCCTGGAAAGTGTTCGCAAAAAACTCGGGAACGCCTCCTTTGTAGCCCATGCTCCCGAAGCGGTGGTCGCCCTGGAGCGGAAAAAGGAACAGGACAGCCTTTCCAAGATCGAAAGTCTTGAAAATGCGATTAATACATTGAATAACTGTTAATAAAACAAAATTGTTTTATCTCTTAACATATTTGTTATGATGTACTCTGAGACGAGTTTTCCAGTCCGGTACTACGAAACCGACCAGATGGGGATTGTCCACCACTCGAACTACATCCGGTATTTCGAGTGCGCCCGGAACAACCTCATGAAGGAGGGCGGATACCCCATCGAACAATGCGAGGAGGAGGGCGTAACCGTTCCGATCGTGTCGGTGGAATGCCGTTACAAGCATCCGGCAAAGATGGGGGATACCCTGCGCGTAGTCGCGATGATCGACCGTGTCCCGCTTGCGAAACTGGTCGTCCGCCAGGAGGTCTACAACCAGGACGATGTCCTCTGTGTCAGCGGACAGGTGACCCTCGGCTTCCTGAACAAGGCGACCGGACGGCCGACCCGCTGTCCCGAGAAACTCTCCAGCATCATCGAATCCCGTCTGCATGATCAATAACCTTTTAATATTCATGAATATGTTTGTATTTGTACCTATGGGTGTTGTCGGACCCTGGCAAGTGGTCATCATCGCCCTCGTCATTGTGTTGCTTTTCGGCGGAAAGAAGATTCCCGAACTCATGAAGGGGATCGGAAAAGGTGTCAGGAGCTTCAAGGAGGGGATGAACGAACTGGAAAAGGAGACGAAAGAAATCCAGCGCGATCTGGAATCCACAGCGAAGGAACCGGACGAAATCAGGAAGATAGACGAGAAGAAATAGCCCGTGCCTGAACGCGACCGCCAGGTAGAGATGTCCTTCTGGGACCATCTCGATGTGCTGAGGGGGACGATTTTCCGTTCCGTTCTAGCCATTACTGTATTCAGCGTCGCGGTCTTCTGTTTCAAGCGGCTGGTTTTCGACGGGATCGTATTGGCGCCGGCGCGGAGCGATTTCTGCATATACCGGTGGCTCGGGATGGAGATGCGGATGACCCTCGTCAACCTGGAAATCACGACGCAGTTCTTCGTCCACCTGAAAGTAGCCTTCTCGCTGGGTTTCATCTTGGCTTTTCCCTACATCACTTTCGAGATCTGGAAATTCATCGCGCCCGCCCTGTACGAAAATGAAAAGCGCACCGTCCGTACGGTGTTCCTCTTTGTCTCCGTTCTCTTCTACGTCGGACTTGCCGTCGGCTACTATCTGATCGTACCGATCTCCCTAAATTTCTTCCTCGGCTATACCATCAGCGACAGCGTCCAGAACACGATTTCACTTCAGTCGTACATTTCCCTCTTCACTTCGACATTGCTCGCTTTCGGGATCGTCTTCGAATTTCCGGCTGCGGTCACCATCCTGTCCCGGATTGGTATCATCACCCGCGAGATGCTGATCAAATACCGCAGGCACGCCATCGTGATCCTTCTGATCATAGCAGCCTTCATCACCCCGGCGGATCCCTTTTCCCTCTTGGTCGCCTTCGCGCCGCTGTATCTGCTCTTCGAGCTGAGTGTGCTGAGCTGCAGGAAAGCAAAGCCCGAGTCATGATTTCGATCAATGGAATCACAGTCGCTTACGGCGGCTTCACCTTGCTCGACCAGATAGACTTCCACATCAGCGCCGGAGACAAGATCGGCTTGGTGGGAAGGAACGGAGCCGGGAAGTCCACACTCATGAAACTGATCTGCGGCTTGCAGGCCCCTACTTCGGGGACCATCGAAAAGCCTTCTCGAATGGGCATCGGCTATCTGCCGCAGATCATGTCGCATCACAAGGGGAGAACCGTGATCGAGGAGACCATGACCGCCTTTGACCATCTCTCCGCCCTGGAATTGGAAGTTGAAGAAATCAACCGCCAATTGGCCGAACGGACGGATTACGAGTCTGACGCCTACACGGCCTTGATCACGCGGCTGGGGGAATTGACGGACGTCCTGTCGATCAGCCACTCAGAACCCCCGGAGGTTCTCGCGCAGAAGACCCTGCTGGGGCTCGGCTTCAAGGACGAAGATTTCGGTCGCAGGACCGAAACCTTCAGTCAGGGTTGGAACATGCGGATTGAGCTGGCGAAGATCCTGCTTTCCCGTTCGGAGGCCCTGCTCCTGGACGAGCCGACAAACCACCTGGACATCGAATCCATCGAATGGCTGGAAGATTATCTGAAGAATTTCCGCGGTTCGCTGCTGATGGTCTCCCACGACCGTAAATTCCTCGACAACGTTACGAACCGGACGGTGGAAATCATTCTCGGACATATTCATGACTACAAGGTGCCCTACTCCCGCTATGTCGAACTCCGCAAGGATCGCCTCGCGCAGCAGCAGGCGGCATACGAGAATCAGCAGCGGATGATCGAAAAGACGGAGGAGTTCATCGCGAGGTTCCGCTACAAACCCACCAAGTCCAACCAGGTGCAGTCGCGGATCAAGGCACTTGAGAAATTGGAACGGCTGGAGATTGACGAGACGGACCAGGTGAAGCTCACCGTGAAATTTCCGCCGGCTCCCCGTTCCGGCGATGTCGTCTTCAAGGGAAGCGGCATGACAGTCGGATACCCCGGGAAGGTCGTGTTCAGAGATGCGGACGTAGAAATCCGCCGCGGCGAGAAAGTCGCCCTCATCGGCCGGAACGGCGAGGGTAAAACCACCCTGATGCGCGTGATCGCAGGGGAACTGCAGCCTTTTTCGGGCGAAGCGCGAACCGGCTACAATGTTTCGATGGGGTATTACGCGCAAAACCAGCAAGACATCCTGGACCGGAACTTGACGGTATTCGAGACCCTGGAGCACATCGCGACAGGGGAGATCCGGACACGGCTGCGGGACATTCTGGGACAATTCCTCTTCCGGGGTGAGGACATAGACAAGAAGGTGAGCGTGCTCAGCGGCGGGGAGCGGTCCCGGCTCGGGATGGCGAAGTTGATGCTCCAGCCTTACAATCTACTCGCCCTGGACGAACCCACGAACCACATGGACATCAAGTCGAAGGACATCCTCAAACAGGCGCTGAAAGCCTACGATGGCACACTCATTGTGGTATCCCATGACCGTGATTTCCTGGACGGGCTGGTGGACAAGATGTACGAATTCCGCGATGGAAAGGTCCGGGAGCATCTGGGCAGCGTGCAGGATTTTCTGGAAAAGCGGAAACTCGAAAACCTCCGGGAACTGGAAAGGCGATTCAGTTCCGTTCCAACTGAAACTTCAGTCGAAGACAGGGACAAAAAGGAAGAAGCGCAGCGCAACTTCGAAGAACGAAAGCAACTTTCGAAGCAAGAGCGTCAGATAAAGAAACGAATTGATTTCCTTGAAGATACAATCGGTAAATTAGAGGATAAGATGAAGGGAATCGAAGCGATTCTCGCGCAGCCGCGCGAGCAGGACGATCTGATGGAACTGACGCGGACGTACCTGGAATGCAAGCGCGATTTGGAAGCGAAAACCGAAGAATGGTATAAACTACATAATTAAATGATGAATATGAAGAAATTGATAATGGGGACTTTAGCCCTTGTGCCTTTAATTTTGTTCGGACAGAGGCGGGACATAGAGCGTGATTTTTCCGCGTTCGATGTCATCATCGCATCCAGCAACTTCAGCATTACCATGAATCAAGACGAAAACTACGGGGTCAAACTTACCGTCGACGACGCGCTTCAAGACTATGTCCAATGCTACGTGAGGGGAAATACCCTGTACCTGGACCTGAATGAAAAATCCCTCCCGAAGGAGGTCAGGAAGCTGTATCGCGGCAAGAGCGCTCCGGATCCCGTGCTGAACGCAGTCGTCTATCTTCCGGCGCTGAGCGCGCTTTCACTGACCGACGAAGCGACTTTCACCGCTTTGGATCCGATCGAATCGGATCACTTCGAGGTGACCCTCTCAGGAAGCGCCGTCGCGCGGAATCTTTCCGTAGATGCCGCGACCGTCACGATCGTCTGCGACAAGAGATCGAATCTGGACCTCGATGTTATATGTGATGAATTGAACCTGAAGGCTTCCGGAAACGCGAAGGTGAATCTCGACCTCGACACCAAGAAACTCATCGCTGACAATTCCGGATCCGCTTCCTTGATTCTGAACGGGGATGCCGACGATGTTGAAATTATCGCCGCTAATTCCTCCGCCCTCACCCTGGGAGGTACCGGATTCAGTCTAATCGTGAACGGAAGCGGCACTTTCTCGAAAGTGGACGCTTCTAAATTCCACGTTCTGACCGCATCAATCGCCGCGTCCGGAACCTCCGTAAACATTTCAGTAGACGACGAACTGGAATTGGATCTCTCCAAAGGCGCGACTGTCCTTTATGCCGGGGAGCCCCAGGTGAAGATTGTCCGGATCGAGAATTCTTCCGTACTCCGGCACTAGTCCTATGCTGGTACTCGATTCCCATTGCGACACGCCCTCTCAATTGATGCGCGGGCGCGACATCGGAAAGAACAATGTCGGCGCGCAGGTCGATCTTCCGAAACTGAAAGCCGGGGGAGTCGACGCGGCTTTCTTCGCTTTGTACACACCGAAAGACCTTTCTCCCGACGCATCCACCCGTTATGCGCTCGAAATGCTCGGTGCTGTTTTCGATGCTCTTGAAGCCCGAAGCGACCAGGCGACACTGGCATTGACCCCGGACGATGCCCGGACGAACAAGTCGAAAGGTTTGCTTTCCATCTTCCTGGGAATGGAAAACGGGGCGCCCATCCAACGTTCTCTTTCCCTGCTCCGGATTTTCTACAGGCTGGGGGTCCGCTATCTTACCCTAACCCACAACGGCGACAATGAAATCGGCGACGCGGCCTCGGAAGGGTGTCGCTGGCATGGATTGAGCCCGTTCGGCCGCGAGGTCGTGGCCGAGATGAACCGGCTCGGGATGATCGTGGACATCGCCCACGCATCGGACGAAACCTTCTACGACTGCATCCGCTGCTCCCGGTCTCCGATCGTATCGACCCATTCCTGCTGCAGGGCGCTTGCGGACCATCCGAGGAATCTGACGGACGAGATGCTCCGTACGCTGGCCGATCACGGGGGAGTCGTCCAGATCAATTTCTATCCCGTATTCCTGTCCGATCCCTTTGCAGAGGCGCTGCGCCGTTCCGGTCTTCGGGACAAGGAGTGGATCGAGCGCGAATGGATCGCGGATCCGGCGAATCCTGAAAAAATCGCAGCCAAAGACGCCTTTTTCGAAGAACTGGCTGCCTTGCCCCGTCCCTCTTGGAAGGTGATCGTAGATCACATCGACCATGCTGTCCGGGTCGCGGGCATCGAACATGTCGGGATCGGTTCCGATTTCGACGGCATCGAGGTGACTCCGAAGGGGATGGAAGATGTGTCCAAAATGGGCAAGATATTCGCGGAAATGCACCGGAGAGGCTATTCCGACGATGAAATCGAGAAAGTGGCCGGCGCGAATTTCCTCCGTGTTTTCAACGAAGTGATAGCCAATTCTTTATAAGCGGATTTTTGACCGTCCGCATCGAAATCAATTAGGATATAACATAAATGTTATATATTAAAACATTTATGTTATATTGCTTTATTTACAATTGATTAAATCCTTTAGCACATATTGCCGTAATGTATCCAGCGCGGCAGCGGAAAAGCGTTCGATGTTGCGCTTCCGGTCATCGTTATACCGCTTACGGACGGTCTCGGTGCCATGGGGACCACTCACTCCGATCCATACGGTTCCTACTGGATTGTCCCCGTCTCCGGATGGGCCGGCGAGGCCGGTCGTAGCGACGGAGTATGTGCTGCCCGTCAAGTTCTTAACCCCTTCCGCCATAGCGGCGGCCACTTCGGCGCTGACAACGCCGTGGGTATTGATGATTTCCCCCGGAACGCCCAGTACCTTTTCTTTGACAGGGATCGCGTACGAGGTGACGGAACCCAGAAAGTATTCGGAAGATCCGGGAACACTCGTCAGCAGGTGGGCGATTTCTCCTCCGGTACAGGATTCCGCCGCGCTTACCGTTTTCCCGGTGCCCCGCAGCAGGCTGCCGATGGCATTCTCGAGGGTGTCATCCTCCAGGGAATAGATCATCGTACCCAAAAGCGGCTTCAGACGCTCAAATTCAGCGTCAATGCGCTTTTCCTCCTCTTCTTTCACACCGCCGTAGATGGAAAGCCGGAGCCGCACGCCGGTGAGCGGATTCGGCAGATAGGCTAGGTAGATGTCTTCCGGAAGGCTGTCTTCCCAGTCCTCGATACGCTTGGAGAGCGCGGATTCCGCCATGCCGAAGCACATGATGCTCTTGTGGAAGATGTCCGTTAGGGCGTGGCGCGCCTGGATGTCCGCAAGGATCTCCGGAAGGGCGGCAAGCGCTTCATAGGGAACTCCCGGAAGGGAATACAAGGTCGCCGAATGCCCGAATCTCTCTTCGGGAAAACGGAAAACCATGATGGGGGCTGTCCCTTTCCGGTTTGGAATCACTTCGCAGGTATCCGGAACCAGGGCCTGGGCCCGGTTGATGTCCAGCAAGTCCAATCCCCGGCAATGGAGGATCGAGCGGACGATGGCCAGCTGCTCTGCGCTCTCCACATAAGCCTTGCTGCCGGAAATCTCTGCCAAGGCAGCCTTCGTGATGTCATCCTTGGTCGGTCCGAGGCCTCCTGTCGTAATCACAATGTCGTTTTGACCAAGTTCGCGCAGCAGGTTGCGGGTGATTTCCCCATGCTCGTCGCTGAACGAAAGCATGCGCGTTACCCGCACACCGATCTCTTCCAGAGAGGCGGCGATGTGGGAAGAATTGGTGTCGATGATCTGACCGATCAGGATTTCATCACCGATCGTGCATATGGAAGCTTGCGTCATGTTGATTCAGTTTTGCTATGTTCATTTTTCTTCCGGTTGTCGAGAAACTTGACAATTTTCCGTACCAGGGCGGGCCCTTCGTAGATGAAGCCCGTGTAGATTTCCAGCAGGGAAGCGCCTGCATCCAGCATTTCCTGCGCCTGCTCGGGAGTCTGGATCCCGCCGCAACCGACGATCGGCAGTCTGCCCTTGGTGTGGATGTGAATATGCTTCACCTGTTCCAGAGTTTTCCGGAAAAGCGGGGCGCCGGAAAGCCCTCCGGGCCCGATCTCCCGGATCAGCTCCGGACTCGCGGACAGTCCGTCTCGCGAAGTGGTCGTGTTCCCGGCCACGATGCCATCGATCCCGGAAAGCATGCAGTAGTCCAGGATTTCGTCCAGTTGCTCGAAAGGCAGATCGGGGGAAACTTTCACCAGGACCGGTTTGTAAACATCATAGCAGAGCCTGAGATCGAGCAGCGGGTCGACGATGTCCGAGAGAAAAGAGACATCCTGAAGGCTCTGAACGCCTTCCACGTTGGGACAGGATATATTGAGCGTGAACATGTCCACGAAGTCGTAAAGCAGGGAAAACGCGGTCTCGTAGTCTTTCTGTATCTCTTCGTCCGAACTGCTGGAGGAGTTTTTCGCGATGCTGGCCACCAGAATCATGCCGGGCGGGTCTTCGTTCAGGTTATCGATCGCATGCCGGATACCCTTGTTGTTGATCCCCATCCGGTTGATGATCGCCTTGTCCCGGGGGAGCCTGAAGAGACGAGGCTTGGGATTGCCGGATTGGGGCTTGGGGGTCAGAGAACCGATTTCAATGAAAGAGAAGCCGAAACAGGACAATTCGTTGTAGTATTCCCCGTTTTTGTCAAGTCCTGCCGCCAGTCCGACGGGGTGCGGAAAGCGCAACCCGAATAGTTCCTGCTCCAGACAGGTTGTCTTGCAATCGTATATGCACCTTAAGACAGCAGTAGCAAGCGGGATCCGACTCAGGAGTCCCAGCGCCCGCAGCGTCAGGTTGTGCGCGGTTTCCGGTAAAAATTTGAAAAGAAAGGGGCGGATCAGGAGCTTGTACATTCCAAAATTCAGGTTGTTGTCGCAATTATACGCAAAATCCTGCAATTTCAGAACACTTCCCGGTACGTACCATTGTCGTAGAACACGACAATCTTTGAGATCCTCCGTTCCGGATCTTCCGGTTCTGCTTCTTTCGAGGACGGAAGATCTTGGTCCTCAAACAGTGACGGATGTTTAGACGGGACCGGGCGGTCCTCCTCCTCCGGTTCGTCAAAGGGCTCCGCCGTTAGGTCTTCCTGACCTTTGTACATCTTGCCCCTTCCGCTGATCATCCATTCCAGGCTGAGATTGGGATATCTCCGCGCCATTCGCTCGAGGAAGTCGAAGCCCGGCTTGTTGCGACCCGCGAGAATATGCGAGACGCTGGCTCGCGCGACCTGGATGCTGTCCGCGAATTGAGACTGGGAGATGTTTTCAGCGGCCAAAAATTGTTGAAGACGGTTGTTCATAAAATGACGGGTTGTTTACAAATGTAGGCAATTGAATTGGAATAATCAACAATTTTTAACATGTAACATATGTATATTAGTTTACATATATGCACAACGGTAGCAAAGTGATACTTTATAACAAATAATATAAATATCTGAATATTAAGCTTTAAAGTAAATAATTCCTCATTGTTTATATGGATTCTTCAACAATTACGAGGAATGTTAGAGAAACTGCCTATCGGTCTACTTCATATAAAGTAAATAAATAACTGATAATAAGGCAGTTATAACATTTAGAATTTCGTTATAACAATCCTTTATGTTACATAATTTAATTATTGGTAATTATTAACATATATTTACAATTATAAACACAAAGTTTATTTATGTAAACAAATATAGAGGCGAATGTTGAAATAGCATCTATACCAGGCTCCGGAATCTGCGGCAGGATTTCAGTATTTCCGTAAGATTGTGTAGATTTGCGCGAATTCCAGAAAGACAGATAGTGATTCCTCGGATACAGATTGAAGACTATCGTTACGACCTTCCGGATCGGCGTATCGCGAAATACCCGCTGCCGGAACGGGATGCCTCGAAACTCTTGATTTACCGGGACGGAAAGGAGTATGAAAGCATATTCAGGAAACTTCCGGACTGGCTCCCTTCGGACGCAGTGATGGTCTTCAACGACACCAAGGTAGTACCGGCGCGTCTTCATTTCCAGCGGGAAACAGGCGCCAACATCGAGATCTTCTGTCTGGAGCCGGTCGAACCGCCGGAATACAATACTGCTTTCGTTACCACCGCGCGCTGCAGTTGGAAATGCATCATCGGTAATTCGAAACGCTGGAAAGGTGATGTCCTTCATCTCTATAATCCGAATGCGGATGCTGAAATCGGAGCCATGGCGCTGAATGCCATGCTTCTTTCCCGCGATCACGAAACAGGGGTGGTGGAATTCGCCTGGCAGGACCGGAACCCCTTCTCACGTGTGCTTGAGTTGTGCGGAAACATTCCGATTCCCCCTTATCTGAACCGGGAACCCGAAGCCATCGATACGGAGCGCTACCAGACCTTCTATGCCAAAATACGCGGTTCAGTGGCCGCTCCTACCGCAGGGCTGCACTTTACGGACCGCGTATTCAAAGAGATCCGCGAAAAAGGCATCGAGACGGAAAATGTCTGCCTGCACGTCGGTGCGGGAACCTTTCTGCCGGTCAAGCATTCCAGCGTGACGGAGCATCCGATGCACCGGGAACCCTTTGTGGTCAGTCTCGGCTTGCTCAAGCGGCTGAGGGACTCCGCAGGAAAGGTGATAGCGGTAGGAACGACCTCCGTCCGGACTTTGGAATCCCTGTATTATGTCGGCGTGCGGTGTCTGGAGAAAGGCGTACCCGGGGACGTGTCGCAGTGGGAGCCCTATATGCGTGAATATTCCTATTCCTGGAAAGAATCGTTGCAAGCCATCGTCTCCTATTTGGAAAACCACGGATTGCAGGAACTCGCGGTCGGAACGCGGATCATCATCGTGCCGGGATTCCGGTTCCGTGCGGTCGATCTGATGGTCACCAATTTCCACCAGCCGGAGAGTACGCTCATCCTGCTGATCGCCGCCTTCGTCGGAGGGGATTGGAGAACGATCTACGACTATGCCCTTTCGCATGATTTCCGGTTCTTGAGTTACGGAGACAGTTCCTTGCTCTTCCGTCGGGATTTTGTGAAATGAAAGGAATTATTTAGATTTGTAGGTACGATAAATCTGTATATATGACGGATCATACTTCCGATTTCGAAAACATAGGTCCGTACACCGATGAAGAAGCTGTAGCGGCCTTATACAAGGTGGCGGATCATCCCGCCGTACTCGCTATTTCTGAATATCTTTTCCCGAACGAGCCCATGACCTTTCTGCGGGACGCGCTCAAAAGCGTGCGCAGCATCGATGAGTACCAGCAGATGGTTATGAGCCGCGCGGTGGACTGGGTAATCAATAATACCATCCATAATTTTTCTTACGACGGCATCCGATACATCAAGGAGCACAACGGACCTTTTCTGGCCATGTCCAATCACCGGGACATCATCCTGG
>LSQX01339376.1_pt1 | contig 72882 bp, 51 predicted proteins | sample 654561 | NCBI WGS metagenome assembly LSQX01 (sample SAMN04489861, study PRJNA283612) | anaerobic digester metagenome | isolation source: 4 biogas reactors fed with cattle manure at either 37C or 55C with and... | place: Denmark: Kongens Lyngby | collected 2014
AACTTTTAAAAGTAAATGCCCGTTTTGCTAATGAGCGTGCAGTTACTTCTGGAATTAACACTTCATTTTTTTCTCTTTGAATTTATTAATTTCTTCCTTTTAAAATATTAAGCATTGTGATATACTAACAATTACCTATGATAGATTTAAAAAGATTTTGGAAAGAAATGTTAAACGGTCTATCCGTTAAATTAAATTCGTTAGATTATTCTACATGGATAGAAAACCTAGTTCCTTTGTGTGAAAAAGATGGAACTGTTATTGTTGTTGCAAAAACTATTTCTGCAAAAAATCATATAAGAGAAAAATTAATAGATAAAATAAACGAAATTTTAAATGAAAGATTTCCTTTTAGTATAATCACTAAAATCGAAGTTATAGCTGATGTGGAAAAAGCAGCTTATGTTTCTGGCGAAAATGTTTCATCTTTTGTAAATAATGAAGTAGAAGAATTTAATTCAAATCTATTTGCAGAATATACCTTTGAAAATTTTGTAGTTGGGAAAAGTAATGATGTTGCTTTTCATGCTGCAAAAAATGTCGCAATGAAGCCAGGAAAAGAACAAGCTTTTATGTCTTTTAATCCTCTTTTTATATATAGCGGCGTAGGACTTGGAAAAACTCACCTATTACATGCTATTGGAAACTATGTAAAAACTAATTTACCTCGCCTAAGAGTTTTGTATGTTCCTGCAGAAACTTTATCAAATGATTATATGAGAGCTTCTATAAATCAAAATAGAAATGATTCAGATAATACATTTAATATTAACTCATTTAGAGAAAAATATATAAATACTGATGTATTACTTTTAGATGATATTCAATTTTTAGAAAATAAACCTGGTTCACAAGAAGTATTATTTAATATTTTCAACCATTTAATTCTTGGTGGAAGTCAATTAGTTGTTGCATCAGATAGACCACCATCAGAAATTCCAACACTTGAAGATAGATTAATTTCAAGACTTCAAAGTGGTCTTTTAATTGAAATTAGAAAACCTTCTTTAGAAACAAGAATTTCTATAGTCAGAAAAAAGATGGAAAAGTTAGATTTAAATTTAAATGATGAAATTGTTTATTTTATAGCTGAAAATATTGATACTAATATAAGAGATCTTGAAGGTAGTTTAAAACCAATTAAATTATATACTAGAATGACTGGCTCTATTACCCCATCTCTATCTATGGTTAAAGATTTAATAAATAAAGAACTTAGAAAAAAAGAAGGTGTAGACAGCAATGATATTTTAGAAGCAGTTGCTCATACTACTGGAGTTACTATAGATAAAATAATTGGGCCAAGAAGAAATAAAGAATTTGTAGAAGCAAGAGATATTGCTATTTATCTTATGAGAGAATATTTAAATTTACCATATGTTGCAATTGGTCAATTACTAGGAGGAAGAGATCATTCAACTATTACTTATTCATATGATAAAACTTCTGAAAAAATTAAAAATAATAAAGATTTTTCTAAAAAAATAGAAGATTTAAAAATATATTTAAATTTATAAAATTAATTATCAACAATGCATGTTGATAAATTTAAACTTATCCCTTTTTATCCACATTTTTATCCACACATTTAAATACCACTTTATTTAATATAACCATATATCTAACGCCATATTTTTAATATTTTTTAGACTTATCCCCTAATCAACATTACTTATTATAATTATTATTAAATAATTAACAAAAACTATATATAAAAATAAGCAAAAAATTCATATTTTGAATGTTTTATTTTAAAATAATCTTTATAAAGAGGCTTAAAAATGATATAATTTAAAATATAGTTGTTTTATTAAATATTATATTAGATATTTTAGGATAAATAGGAGAAAAAAAATGAAATTTAAATGTGATCCAAAAGATTTAAATAAAGCCTTAGAAATAGCATCAAAAGCATTATCTGAAAAAACAAAGATAGCAGGCTATGATGGTGTTAAAATAAGCACAGAAGGCAAATATGTAATAGTAACTGCTGCAAGTGGTGAAATGTACATAGAAAAGAAAATACAAGCAAATATTTTAGTAGATGGAAATGTTTTTATAAAACCAACAGAAATTAAAAATTTATTAAGTCAACTAAAGGATAATGAAAGTGTTGAAATTGAAAAAATAGGAAATGAGTTGTTTATTTATTATGGACATAGTACAGGTAGTTATGCTGTAAGCATGGGTTTAGCAGAATCTATTCCATATATTAATTTTGAAACAAAAGGTGATGAATTTATAATAAAAGAAGGAGATTTTAAAGATGGTGTAGAAAAAACTGCTTTTTGCGTTTCTACAGAAGATAATAGAAAAGCATTAAAAGGCCTATTTTTTGAAATTAAAGATAAAATTCTAACCTTTGTAGCAATAGATGGAGCAAGAGTTGCTATTGCAAAGAAACCAATAATTACAGATATAGATAAAGGGTCTTTTTTAATTCCTGGAAGAATTATAGATGATATATCAAAGATTTTTGAAAAAGCATCAAATGATCCACTAAAAATATCAATTTATAAAAACTATATTGTAATTAATAGAGATAATACAAATATTTTAATTAATTTAATAGATGAAAAATATTTAGATTATGCCAAATTTACAATGGGCGGATCTCAAACGGTTGCTGTTATAGATAAAAAAGAAATGATAACAGTTTTAAATAGAGTATTTACTGTTTCTCAGAAAGCTTTACAAAACTATATATCAATTGAAGCAAAAGATGATATGTTTAAAATTACAAGTAAAACAGCAGAATCTTCAATAGATGACTATGTTCCTGTTAAAATTGAAGGAAAGGAAATCTTAATTGGATTTAATAGCAGGTATTTAAAAGAAAGTATTGATAGAATAAATGAAGATTTCTTTAAAATTGAATTTAACGGTCCAATGTCTCCAATTTCAATAAAACCAATATCTGGAGATGATTACGTTTATGTATTAATGCCATTAAAGGTAATGAATAAATAAGCAAAAATAAAATATAAACCAACTTCGGTTGGTTTTTTCTTTACACTAAAAGAGAATAGATATTCCCTTTTAAAACATAATATATTAAAGTTTGTGAAAAAACATCAAATAATGGGGATAACTTCCCTAAAAAACCGTATTTATCCCCAAAAAACTAGAGTTTATCCCCAAATTATAAATAATTTTAATTTGAATATATTGTGAAATATCATCTAGAATGCATATAAAAACAAAAGAAATAAAAGCGCATATAATTTTTATCAAAATATCTAAAAAAGATTTAATCTATTATAAAAACAAATGACTTTAAAAACAACACAGTTATATTAAAATAAAATACAGTTATATCAAATTAAATTACAACACGGTTTCACATGGAACAAATAAAAAAATCAAAATTAAACAAAAAATCAAGCAAATATTTTAAAAATAAACATTTTATTTAAAAAAATCATTTAAAAATCTGCAAAAAAAATAAAACAAAAGGTAAAAAACAAAAAAAGCCCCATCTCGGTTTAATTTTAACTAAAAAGAATTTTAAAAACCGTAAGTTCCACGTGAAACAGCAGTATAAAAATATAAAATAAAACAAAATCAAAACAATAATAATTGAAAGTTTCACGTGAAACATAAATCAAAAACATGTAATATTAAAAAAGAGCCTTTTAGATCCTCTCTTAACCAATACTTTTTAACAGAAAAACCAGAACGCACAAACTACCTGCGTATGACAAAAAAAAAGAACTTATAACAATTGGCAAAAAAAAAGAGTAAACTCACACGAAAAGAATAGAGCAAATTGAAATTAAAAGCGCTGCAAAACAACCAAAGTTTCACGTGAAACAGACGACGCTTTTAATCAAAAAACCGCAAAAAAAGAGCATATCTAGAAACGGCTTGTTTTTTCACGATGAAGAGGCAAAAATTATTTTTTGCAAGAAAAAAGAGCTAAATTTAAGAGGAAAAACGCGACAGGGACGGCCTCTTTTTCTCAAAACACCGGCCTAACGAAAAACCCTAAATGTTTCATGTGAAACTCGGATGTTCCACGTGGAACACTGTTTTTAATCAAAAATGGGGCATTTTGACTCAATTTTTGGTTGTTTTCAAAAGGCCTTGCCTTTATTTCGATATCGAGCTAAAGTGCTTTCTGGGGCAAAATTATTATTTTTTGAATAAAATCTCTTTCAAAGCCAAATAATATATTTTTATGCACATTTCAAGATTTTTAATGGAGATGTATTCATTTGCCATATGTGCAAGCTCTTCTTCCCCTTCAAAGTTTGGTCCGCAAGAAACAGCAAGAGGAAGCGCTCTAGCGTATGTTCCTCCTCCTATTGAAATTGCTTTGCCTTTCTTTCCAGTAGCCTTTTCGTATGCGGCAATAAGAGTTTTAACTAAAGGGGTTTCTTCATCTACAAATAGAGGTGTTTTTACAACAACAGTGTCTTGGAAAACTTCCCCCTCTTTTTTGGCAAGTGATAATATTTCGCCAGGACTTATTTCTTTTGGATAACGAATATCAAAGGTAAAATATATAAACTCATCATCGCTTGAAACTTTTCCAATATTACTCGTTAATTTTATATGAAAATAGTCGGAATTTTCATATTTTTCATTTGTTATGCTCTCTAGCCCTTCAGGTCCAGCAAGCTTTGCAATAGGCTTTAAATCAGAGTATTCATCTTCTAGCATTGTAAGAAGCTTTTCAATTGCGTTTACGCCAAGTTTAGGTGTACTAGCATGTGCTCCTTTTCCCTTTATTTTATATAAATATCCGTTTTTTTCTTTTGTGTAATTATCAAAACCTTTAAGTGGTTTTTTAACTATAACATTACACCATGGTGCAACTATATTTGATCTATCTCCGCCTTGGATTTCAATTATTCCGCTAGGCTTTGGAATTGCTAATAAAAACCTTAATATTCCTTTTTCATAATTTATGACAGGGAAAGCTGCATCTGGAGCAATTCCAAAACTTGGAAAAGCTTCGTGTTTTTTATAGTGATTCATACACCCCCAGCCACTTTCTTCATCGCACCCTAAAATAAAGCGAACTTGTCTTTGAAGTTTTAAGCCTTCGTCTAAAAGCTTTTTAAAGGCAAATAAAATAGCCGCAAAAGGGCCTTTATCGTCAACCGTTCCTCTTCCAAAAAGTTTTCCATCCTTTTGTGTTAATACAAACGGATCACTATCCCAATTGTCATCAACTGGTACAACATCTAAATGTAGTAATATTCCAAAAACATCTCTATTTTCATCTTTTATTTCTTTCTCTGGGAAAAAATCCGCAAATCCAACATAGCCATCTAGGTTTTTTGTTTTTCCGCCAAGTTTTTCTAAAACTGAAAGAGAATATTCTAAAGCTCTTTTGTTTTCTAATCCAAAAGGACCCCCTGAAACAGGTTCATCTTTTATAGATTTAAAAGAGATGAGTTTGTCTAAAAATTTTATACTATCATTTAAATATTTTTTCATGCTTATATCTTATCACAAACGCTTTCTTTTTATCACAAATGTTTGCATAGAAAAGAGGTTAATGCATAGTTTTAAGACAGAAAATGAAAGTCCTTGAAAGTTGCATTTGTTTTGACAAGCTTTTTGAGGGCTGACTCAAAAGTTGCACTTACTCTGAGAATTAACTTTGGAAAAATTTTTTAAAAACGAACCGCAGTTGCGCTTAACATTAGATTTAACATTTGGAAAATGAAAAAGCTTCTTATAGAGCTATCTTTTTACTAGAAAACAAAGTAAAATGAAAGTATAAATGAAAATATAAATGGAGGGATTTTTATGGAACAAGTTAATAAAAAAAGTTATGAATGGCTTATAAAATTAATACTGTTTAGTGTAATCATCTTTTTCTCAATGTTAATACCAGCATGGCCAGGCATGTTTATTTTAGTGGTTTTTGCTTTAATAGCATACGTGGTCTTTGATTTTCTTTCTATGAAAAAGGAAAAAACAAAAGTTGAAAAAGTTCTCGACATCATAACTGTGCCAATATTAATTTTAACAGCGGTTACTTTTACTTTGCCTGTTCACCCATATATAACAGAAATGTTCTTTTTATATACAATATTTTCAACCGTGTATTATGTGTTTATGAAAGTCATTTTGCCAATGTCTAAAGTAGAATATATTGCAAATAAGCACACCCCTTTACTTGAAATGATTGCGAAAATAGCAACTTATGTGGGCTTTTTCTTTATGATGTTTGGTTTAATTGGACCTTTGTATAATGTTTCAGCAAAACAACCAGAAAGGCCTGCATGGGACGCAGGAGAAGCTGCATGGGATAAGTTTCAGGCTGCATGGGAAAAATATGTTGATGGATTTAGGCAGTCTGCAACGGCTTCAAGGGCATTTGATTGGCTAGGGTACATTTTTATGACAGCAGCTGTTGTTTGTTTAATTGTTGTTATAGCTTTTCTGATAATAGATAATAGGGACAAAATTTTCAAAAAGAAAGAAACTCAAATAGTTACCGCTCCTGCTCCTGAAACAAAAGAAGAAGAATTACATGCTGTAGAAATAAAAGGACTAGATCAAGAAGAGCCATCAGAGACGGGCAAAGAAGAACCTGAAGAAGAAAAAAAGGTAGAAGAGCCAAAAGATTCTACCGCAAAGCCAAAAAAAGCTGCACCTAAAAAAGCAAAACCAAAGCTAGAAGAGGTAGAGTCTGTAGAAGTTGAAGTAGAGGTTATTGAATAAAAAAGATGCTACATAAAAATATCGCATTTAAAATGGTGAGTAAATGAAATTTTGTATGCGCTGCGGGTGTCAATTGCCAGAAGAAGCAAAATTTTGTGCTAAGTGTGGAAGCCCATGTGAGCCTATTGACGATGCGAGCATAAAAACTGAAGAAAATCCTCCTTTAGAAAATCATAAAACTACAACAATTAAAAATCCGCAAGGTCAAACAGCAAGAAAAAAGGATATGGCCTCTGTGGCAGCAGCAGGCGCTTACATCTTTGTTTCAGTTTTTTATTGGATTTTTTACAAATATTTTGTAGATAATAAAGGTGCTCAAATTTTTTATATTTGGTGGGGAATAATTGTTTTAATTTTGACTACTCCTAAAATGATTAATGTAATAAAGAAAAAAGATAAAAAAGCTCTATATTTATTTATTGCGATTATAGCTGTAAGTCTTGCAGCTTTTATTGTTAATGTGGTGCTTTTTGTAAAATAAAGAAAGGAGAGAAATAAAGTGTCTGATGAAGAAAAAAGTCTGATTGATATTTTGTTAGATCCAGATAGTAGTGAGCCGATAGTTTTCAAAGATGAATACAATCAAGAGATTTCTTTTGAACAAGTTGCCGTTATTCCTTTAGATGAAGGTGTATATGTTATTTTAAAGCCTATTGATGAACTTGAAGGGGTAGGTAGTGATGAGGCTCTTGTTTTTCGTTTAGATATAGATGATGAAGATAATCCTGAGCTTAGCATAGAAAGAAATATTGAAATCGCTGAACAAGTTTTTGAAAAATATTATCAACTGGTAGATGAAGCAAATAACGAATAAAATAAATTAAAAAACAGGTTATATATAAAAAATTCTATAGAAAATTTAAAAAAAAGTATAAAAAGGAGAAAATGTCATGTTTAATAAAGACAATAAAAACAAGGAGGAAATGCAAGTTATATTAGATTTAGAAAACAAAGAACAAATAACTGTCGTTTTGGAAAATGGTAAAGAAGTTGTTTTTGAACAAGTTGATATTGTTTCCCTAGAAAAGAAAGTATATATTATTTTAAAAGCTATTGATGAAATTAAAGGAAAAAGGAAAGACGAGAAGTTTGTTTTTGAGGTAGTCTTTCCAAGTGACGCAGAGCCTTTTTTCCGAGAAGAAAAAGATGTAGAAGCTATAAAAAAAGTTTTGGAAAAACATCAAGGGAAAAAATAAGTTAAAATAAACTTTTAATTTTTGTTATTAAAAGCCGTTCTCATTCGCATCGTGTGATTGAGTTCGGTTTTTCTTATTCTAAGTGAAGCTGGAGTAACTTCTAGCATTTCATCATAGTCTAAAAATTCTATGCTTTCTTCTAGCGACATAATCTTTGGAGTTTCTAAACGTAGAGCTTCTTCACTTCCAGCTGCACGCATATTTGTTAATTGTTTTTTCTTGCAAACATTTACAACAATATCTTCTTTTTTTGGAGTGGAACCAACAATCATTCCAGCATAAACCATAGTGCCAGGTTTGATAAAAAGGGCACCTCGATCTTGTGAGCTAAAAAGACCATAAGTTGTTGCCAGACCAGTTTCATAAGCAATTAAAACTCCATTGTTTCTAGTTATGACATCTCCTTTTTTTGGAGAGTATCCATGGAAGGTTGCATGCATAATCCCTTCTCCTCTAGTGTCTGTTAAAAAGGTACTTCGGTAACCAATTAATCCGCGTTCGGGAATAATATATTCAAGTTTAGCTCTATTTCCAATAGTAGACATGGTTATTAATTCGCCACCTCTTTTACTAAATCTTTCAATAACTATTCCTATAGAAGATTCAGGGACATCTAGAAAAACTTTTTCCATAGGCTCACTTAATATGCCATTTATTGTTTTGTATATTACCTTTGGCTTTGAGACTTGAAACTCATATCCTTCTCTTCTCATATTTTCAATTAAAATTGATAGATGAATTTCTCCTCTTCCTGAAACTAAAAAGGTGTCTGTCAAAGAGCCATCTTCAACTTTTAAAGAAACATCTTTTAGGGTTTCTTTATAAAGCCTGCTTCTTAAATGTCTTGAAGTGACAAAATCTCCTTCCTTTCCGCCAAAAGGACTGTTGTTTACAGAAAATGTCATCTGGATAGTAGGTTCTGATATTTTAACAAAAGAAATAGGCTCTATTTTTTCTGTTGCGCAAACAGTATTTCCTATTGTTATATTTTCAATTCCACTAAAGCTCACTATATCGCCAACGGTTGCACTTTCAACTGGGGTTTGAGCTATTCCAGAAAATTGATAAATATTAGTAATTTTTGCCTTATATGATTTATCATTATGGTAGTCACAAATTGCAACTTCTTTATTAGCAAACATTTTTCCTCTTTCAATTCGTCCAATAGCCATTCTTCCAACATAATCGTTATAATCAACGGCTGAAACCAAAACTTGCAAAGGTGCTTTTTCGTCGCCTTCAGGAGGATCAATGTGAGATACTATTGTTTCAAATAAAGGAATGATGCTATCTCCTAAGTTGTTTCTGTCTTTTGAAGCAATACCTTCTCTTCCTGATGCATACAAAATAGGGCTATCTAGCTGGCTAGAGTTTGCATTTAACTCAAATAATAGCTCATAAATTTCTTCTAAAACTTCATCAGCTCTTTCATCTGGTCTATCAATTTTGTTGATACAAATGATAATTTTATGATTCATTTCAATTGCTTTTTGCAAAACAAATCGAGTTTGTGGCATTGGTCCTTCATAAGCATCAACTAAAAGGACAACTCCGTTTATCATCTTTAAAACACGTTCAACTTCACCAGAAAAATCTACGTGACCAGGAGTGTCAACAATATTTATTTTTATTCCTTTGTACATACAAGATGCGTTTTTAGCTAAAATGGTAATGCCTCTTTCCCTCTCTAAAGGATTGTTGTCCATCACACAGGTATCTACAGCTTGGTTTTGTCTAAAAACCCCGCCTTGTTTTAGCATAGCGTCAACTAAAGTAGTTTTGCCATGGTCTACGTGTGCAATAATTGCTATGTTTCTCAAATCAAGTCTTTTCATCTTTTTTCCTTTAGATATATAAAATTCAAGTTAGATAATATACCTAAATGGCCTTAAAAATCAACAATAATATAGTCTTGTGTAAAAGTTTCTGAGATGTTTTAAGGTTTTTTTGTATGCAAAAAGATTGAACATAGGTGTGGTTTTTCAAAAATCCTAAATTTTTGCTCTTTTATTTTCATTTTGTTTGTAATATAATATGTTATGTAGATAAAATCTAACAAAAGAGGGGGATAGAAAAATGAGAAGATATGCTACTGCATACAAAAAAGAAATAGTTGAATCAATCAAAAAAGAAGGATTATCAACAGTAGGCACAGCAAGGGCAGAAAAAATTCCGCTAAAGACACTTGAAAAGTGGATTACTGCATATAACAAAGATCCTAATTGCTTTGATATAGAATTAGAAAGTGTTAATGATGAAATAAAGGAGCTTCGCTCTAAGATAGCAAATATTAACCGTCAAAAGAAAGTATTACAAAAGTTGCTTGAGAAAAAGCTAAAAGAAAAAGCAGAATTAGAAAATAAATAGCATTTTAACACAAAAGGTTTTTACAAGCCTTGCTTGAAAAAGCAAGGTTTTGTTATTTAAAAAATAAGAAAATCCTCTCATAAGATTAATCAGTTTTTTGAAAATTAAACAAAATTAAACAAAATTTATTTTTCGATTTTTTAAAAAAATTAAGATATATACAAGCTAAGTTTTTATATAAGGGGGAAAAGGACAAATGTTCTTTATGCAAAAATAGGCGGTCTTTTTGGGGAAAATATGCAAAAAAACTATCCACATGCTGTGGATAAGTCGGTATTTTTGGGGATAACTCTGGGGATAACTTCAAAAATGTTGCTAGGAACGTAAAAAATGCATACAAAACTTAACTTTTTTTAAAGCATAAAAAATCTAGAAATTTTGTAACAAAATCTAAAAATTATGCATAAAAATACAAAGAAAATCCCCTCATAAAAAAATGCATTTTTTTGAGGTTTTCAATGTCCAAAAAAAGAGACATAAAAAATGGTGATTATGTCAAACTATGTTTGTCGATTTTTATCTAATTTTGTTGCTAACAGTTTGGTTAATTGTTTTTGATGAAATAAGGACATCCGGGGAGACATCCGGGGAGACATCCGGGGAGACATTCGCTAGGATATTATTGAATAAAAGATGAAATAAGGCACGGTGCACTAGGCGATTGTGGCAAAATAAAAATGTATACATGTGATATTTAATGCGCGTCTTCTCTAAGGGAATATATTAATGAAATTACGCAAGTAGAATATAGATAGCTTAAATACAAAAACACATCAGTTTCGATACTGACTCTAACATACAAGATTTGTATGAAAGTATGGAATTACGCAAGTAGAAATTACATAGAATGGATTAAATACAAAAACACGTCAGTTTCAGCACTGACTCTAATATACAAGATTTGCATGAACGTATGGAAAAAAAGAAAAAGACATAGATAGTTTAAACACAAAAACACATCAGTTTCGGTGCTGACTTTAATATACAAGATTTGTATGAAAGTGATGATATAACTGTAATATTATGTAAAAAGTAGATGTGTTGAAAAGAGCTGATATTGGGTTGAATAAAAGAAGAGAAAACAGACTTTAGAATTCCTCACAAAACTCATTTTTTACAGTTCCAAGGTGAGTTGCTTTTCCCCATGGAAAAACAAGTATTTCATCTCCAACAGCAATGTCGTCTAGCAACTTTAATCCATTTTCAGTAAGGAGGGCAGTTGTAGCATCCGTTTGCAAAATAGCACTTATATTTAATCCATTGCACTCACAAGTTATTTTTACAAAAGGTCGTATTTCTTTTTTGACTCGAGCTATAGGTAACTCACAATATTTGTCTTTTTTGCCGATTAAAACGGTATCTCCACTTTTTAGTTCATCAGCATATTTGACCTCTTTTTCGCTTGTTAAGATATATTGGTGCAATGCTCCAATGTTAAAACGAAATCTACGTGGCAGATAGTTAGGTGAAAAGTGAGTCTCCGATGCTACTGCAATAAATCCAGAGTTTGTATTCCCCACAAGAATATAGTCATGCTCATCAAAGTTTTGCATGAAATCAAGCAATATTCTTTGCCCTTCATAGAAAGTATCTTTAGAAATTATTACACCTTTTTCAAGTTTTCTCATCATTCTTTTTTTAACAAAACAACGCCGTCTCCAAGGGCATTAACTGGCTCATTAATAACTACGCTAAACCCAGCTTTTTTTCCTTGCTCAGAAACCCAAGAACGCTTTACAAGATATTCATCTTGTCTTTTGGCAACTAGGGAACCTGCTAATGATTCATTTTTACTGCAGTACTCAGCAGTTTCTTTTGCTAATCTCAATTTATCGGCAGAAAGTCCTTCTAAAGAGCCCCAATAGGTTGAAGCATAACCTTCTTTACTTCGAGTTGACCATAAATCAAGGATTCTATCTATATCTAATTTTGAGTTATCTATTTCTTCTGGGATAAAGGTTTCTGCTACACATAAAAAAGAACCTTTTTTCATATTGTTAAAAGCATCAACTATAAATTGTTTTTTTAAATCTAATGGATCAAGAATATGATGAAAAGAATATAGCATAAATACAAAATCAGCATCAATAGCATTTTTTACAAAATCACACATATCTGAAACAGCAAAAGATAGATTTTCTAAGTTTTGACTTTTTGCTGTTTTTTTAGCAATATCAACAACATCTTCTCGAATGTCTGTACCAATGAATTTAATAGTTTTAAACTTTTTTGCTAACATAATGGTTGTTGACCCTGTCGCAGAGCCGAGTTCAACTACTTTTTTAGGCTTTATTAAATTGACAAGTTTAATGATGGCAGCGCGTAAAGCTGTATAGTAACTTGTGTCACCTAAATATTTTTTAAGAACTTCCTCGTTGTTGAAAAAACTGGGTGTATCTTTATAATCATTCATTTTTAAAATACCTCATCTTCTGCAAGTGTTTTTTTACGTTGTTTGTAAAATATTCTATATGCTGCACTGCCTTGTACTTCAGGAACTTCGTAAACTGTTCCCGCAGCTTTAATTTTCCCATGCAAAGGTTTCAAATCTTGTTCATCTTCAATTGTGATATCTTTTCGAAATGCATTAGCGTCTTTTGTTTTAAAATTTTCCGTTGTTTCTTCAATCTCAAATCCATACAAGGGGACTGTATCTAAAATTCCAAAAGTCAATTTTCCCACTCCTTTTGGATATCGCACGAAGGCAATACTGGTGTTTAAATTTTCACAATATGCACCGGGCTCTCCTGGCCAATCAAGTCTATAGAAAAGTTTAGTGCTTTCGCCTGGGAGTAATTCATTTTTAAAATATATTTTTACAAACTGTTTAAAGGCTGGCTGGGTTGTTGTTTGCGAATCAACATAAAGTGGCTCTTTTTTGTCGTCAAAAATTTGCCAAGCACGAAAATTCATGTTTGAAAAACGAACCTTACTGTCCCCACTCTCTAGATGTAAAATATGATTAGTAGGCGTGCTACCTTGGTTTTGAATTTCTATCCAACGGTAATTAGAATATTTTAAGTTTGGAGTATCGATAACATCTATGCGCTTAATTGATTTATAAAAATGTGATTTATCAGGAAACTCATCCGAATTAAGACTTAATGCGAACGAATGACGTTCATCCATTGTTTCATTAATTAATTTTGCTTTATTAACATTTCTTTCATGAATAGCAAGAAGCTCTGAATCGTTTTCTGTATTTGGGTCATCTTTCTCTTTGTTTAATAAATAATCAAGAGAAGCAATAAGTTCAGCGTAGTAATCTTGTGGGTTTTTCGAAGCATCAATCCAATGTTTTCTACCTAGATAATATTTGTAGCTGTCAGTATAGGTAACAGGATCAATTTTAAAAGGGAGAATTATCTTTGAACAATTTACTGCAGTTTCAATTTCATTAAGAATATGTTCTGATGCTAAGGCATTATGCGACATAACAAGAAGCATAACTTTGCAATTTTTGATGCCTTCAACTATTTCTTCTGCATAAGGCATGCCTCCTAGCAAATTACGGGGAGCAATCCAACATTTAATGCCCGAATCCTCTAGTTCTTTTAAAATGTCGTTGACTCTATCTTCATCTTTAGATGAGTGAGAAATAAAAACTGTTTTACTCATAATTTCCTCCTAAAATCTTATTAAAAACTAGCTAGATTAAGTTAACCTAAAACATTTTTTTCATAACATTTTGAAGATTTAGCTAAGACTACAGGGAAGTTTTAAAAACTTTAGCTACAATACTATTTTTCTATAAATTTTCCCTAAGTATTTTTAGTTATTGAAATTATTATATCATAATACTGCAATCTAACAAATGCACAAACATATGGAAACCCTATAGAAATACAAGGAGTTAAATTCAGAAGTAACTGTGTTTTTTTCAATTAGTCTAAGGTGATATGCTTTAATAGAAAATATCGTATTGGAGTGATATAATGTTTTAAGTAGAAAAAGAAACAGGATTACATAAAATGAAGATAATAAAAGAAGCATTTATAGCTTTTTTAAGTATGCTAATTTTTTTAACTGTAGGGTTGTCACAATGTAGCGGTTGTAGTTCAGCGGGAAATCGAAAGTCAAATAAGTACTTTGTTTATACACCGATGTTATTTGAGTCGAAAGAAGATAGTTATATAACATTAAGAAGCCTGACTGATGCTGGCAAAAAGCTTGAATATATTGTGATCCCAGATGAGATAGAAGGATATCCAGTTGAAATGATAAGTGGATATGCCAAAGTAAGCAATTTAAAAAAGATATACATATCAAAAAATGTAGAACTGGTTATTGACGGTCACTGGCTAAATTCAGATACAGAATACAAAACTCTATATATTAGGTTTAATTGTACAAGCTCTAGCGCAAGATGGTTTAGTCATCCTCATATCCCTAGTTTAGCAGAGGATAATTACAAAAAGGTTCTCTGGCGTTATTCTGTTGCAAACTTAAACTATCTTCTAAATTATGAAAACAGCACAAATGGTGGTGTGCATTTTATAGACGATCTTGAAGTAGGTGAAAAGATTGTAGTAGCTCCGCCAATGCCAACACGAGAAGGATATACTTTCAAAGGTTGGTATTTAGATGAAGAGTGCACAGAAATTTTTAATATGATTAAATATGTCCGTAGCGATGATGACGGTATTATGCATGTTTATGCTAGATGGGAAGAAAAATAATATTAAATGCAAACTATTCGGGTAAAGATATATCGGGAAACAGGAGAATTTTAAGAAATGAGTAGAGTAAAAAAACCAATTATGGTTTTTGTCAGCATGTTGGTTATTTTAACTTTAGGTTTGTCGGCATGTGGCGGTTGTAATTTAGTGGAAAATGAAAAGTCAAATGAGTATTTTGTTTATATGCCAATATTGTTTGAGTCGAAAGAAGAAAAAAACTATATAACATTAAGAGGTCTGACCGATGCTGGTGAAAAACTTGAATATATTGTGATCCCAGATGAAATAGAGGGATATCCAGTAAAAGTATTGGATGGAGGTGCGAATGCAAGCAATTTAAAAAAGATATATATATCAAAAAATGTAGAATCGGTTCTTGGAGGAGGTTATTGGCTTGGCGTAGGCAAAAAATACAAAACGCTACATACTCGTTTTAATTGTACAAATTCAAGTGTAGGGCGATTCCTTTATCCTTACATCCCCAGTTTAGCAGAGGAGAACTATAAACGAATCGAACTTAATTACTCAATCGCCAATTTAAACTATCTTCTAAATTATGAAAATAGTACAAATGGTGGTGTGCATTTTATAGACGATCTTGAAGTAGGTGAAAAGATTGTAGTAGCTCCGCCAATGCCAACGCGAGAAGGATATACTTTCAAAGGTTGGTATTTAGATGAAGAGTGTACAGAAATTTTTAATATGATTAAATATGTCCGTAGCGATGATGACGGTATTATGCATGTTTATGCTAGATGGGAAGAAGATTAGAGATAGAAATATGCAGAATGAGTAGTAACATACATGAAAAAAAACAAAAACTGGCAGGATGTATTAAATAGACTTGATGAGTTAAAGAAGAAAACCATCGTTTTTGTCTACTTGTAAAAATGAATTTGGTAAAAACTTTTTTGTGTCTAATTTTCTTGACAAGCACGGTACATAAAATAGAAAAAGCTCAAAAGTGTTAAATGAAAAGGCTCAAAAGTGTTAAATGGACCTGGCATGCATAGAATAATAATATGCCTTCAATAACAGGACTTACATAGAAAGTCGCTCATTTTTTTGTTGATTTAAGAAAAAAGTCGCTCATTTTTTTGTAAAAGCTATTGATAGATGGTCGCTTTGATGTGATTTGCAGTGGCTCGCTTTTAGGCTTAAATTACAAGCAAATAGAAAGCAATAGTGTTGGATATAAGCTAGATTATGAAATGACGTTACTTGATTTTGAAGAATTTTTATGGGCTAAGGGATATTCAGAAGATATAATTTATGATATGTTGCAGCATATGTGCGAGTTGAGACCATTTAATGAGGTTGATATAACTGTGTTTAATAATTTGTTTTTAGATTATTGTATTCTTGGCGGCATGCCTGCAGTTGTAAAGTTATATATTGAAAATAATACCTTTGAAAAAACTCTTGAGTTACAAAAGCAGCTTATTCAAGATTATAAAGAAGATATTCGCAAGTATGTTGATGGGCTAGATCAAACTAGAATATTAAATGTTTTTAATCATATTGCACCACAGCTAGCAAAAGAGAATAAAAAATTTCAAATAACCAAGGTAGCAAAAGGTGCACGTTTTTCTAATTATAGAGGCTGTATAGAATGGCTGAAAGATTCTGGTATAGTAAATATATGTTACGGAAAGCATTTTCCAGAACTTCCTCTCAAGGGTAATTATGATGAAAACAAATATAAATTATATTTTTTTGATACAGGTTTACTTGTTGCACAATTAGATGATGAGTCGCATCTTGATTTGCGAGCAAACAAAAACCTTGGTGTATATAAGGGTGCTTTATATGAGAATATTGTAGCAGAAGCACTAGTAAAACAAGGGTATTCTTTGTATTATTACAAACGTGATGACTCTACTTTAAAGCAAGATTTTTTTGTTAGAGATTTGGATAGCCTTATACCTGTTGAAGTAAAGGCAACTAGTGGCTCAACAAAATCGCTAAATACTCTTATCACAAGTGATAAATATCCAGATATAAAGTATGGCATTAAATTTGCAAAAGCAAATATAGGCTATAATGGAATGTTTTATACATTTCCATATTTTTGTGCTTTTTTATTGCATAGGTATATTAATGATAAGATGAAGAAGTAATTTTAAAAAGTTTTCTATTTGTTTTATAAAAGTATAGCTCTCCATTTAAACAAAGAAAAATGTCAAAGTAGCATAATAAGTGGTATACTATTTATGGATATGCCTGGGCTTGCTAGGAGGGAATAAAATGGAAATAAAGAACAATTATATGAAAGTGATTGCTTTATTAGTTATATGTATAGTGATTATGGGAAGCGTTCTTTGTTTATATGGATGCAAACCTGAATATACTGTTCAAGCGACAAATCTTATGGAAGGAATAAAGCCTAACAGCATTGCTGTATTAACGGATTTAAGTGAAGACAATGCAAAAATAACAGATTTTGCAATTAGATTGTTTCAAAAAAGCATTGAAAGTGGAAAAAATACTTTAATATCACCATTATCAGTGCTTTGCGCATTAGCTATGACTGCAAATGGTGCTAAAGGTGAAACGCTTATACAAATGGAGTCAGCTTTTGGAGTGCCAGTTGATGAATTAAATGATTATCTTTATAGTTACACTAAATCTCTTTCACAAGGAAAAAAGTATAAACTGAGTCTTGCAAATTCTATTTGGTTTATTGAAGATGAAAACTTTACTGTTAAGCATAACTTTTTGCAAAAAAATGCAGATTATTATGGTGCTGACATATATAAGGCGCCATTTGATAAAACTACTTTGAAAGATATTAATTACTGGGTTAACAATAAAACTGATGGTATGATTCCAAGTATTTTAAAAGATATTCCCCCTGAGACAGTGATGTATCTAATAAATGCACTTGCTTTTGAAGCAGAATGGGCATCAATTTATAAAAAAAATCAAGTTAGAGATGGTAGGTTTGCAAAAGAGGATGGCACTAAGCAAGATGTGGAATTTATGTATAGTGACGAGAGGTATTATCTTGAAGATGAAAAAGCAGCTGGCTTCATAAAACATTATACGGGGCAGAAGTATGCATTTGTTGCAATGCTACCTAATGAAGGGGTAAGTGTTTCTGAATACGTCCAATCTCTAGATGGGCAAGCTTTAAACACCTTATTTACGAGTGCTCAAAGCGAATATATTAATGTAGCAATACCAAAATTTGAAATAGAATATGATGTAGAAATGTCTGAAATTTTAGCAAGTATGGGATTAAGTGATGCATTTAATTTAGAAAAAGCAGACTTTACTAATATGGGGATGTATACAGGAGCAAATGTTTTTATTAGTAGAGTAATACATAAAACATTTATATCTGTTGCAGAAAAGGGAACAAAAGCAGGAGTTGTGACTGTGGTTGAAATGCCAAAAAAATCTTCGATTGGTGAAGGAGGAGCTAAACAAATATATCTTGATAGACCATTTGTGTATATGCTCATTGATTGTGAAAACAATATTCCGTTCTTCATTGGTACGATGATGAATATCTAATATAGTGACAGATCCTGTTTCCCATTAAGGGGAAAGAGGAAAAGATTTAAAATGATAAATACAAAGCAATGTTGATAACCATTTTTACTGGTAAAATTTAAAACATTATTATATGAGGAGAGACAATCATGAAAAAAGGAATGAAAACAAAAATTTTGGTTTTAGTTCTTTTGGTTTGCTTGCTTGCAACACTGACATTAGTGGCTTGCAAGGATAAGGCAGGGGAAACTACTGAACCAGAACCTTATTACACAGCTGTGTCAGTACAGTATAGTCCACAAGAGGGACAATACAGTGGCACTTTAAAATTTGCTGAAGGGATAGAAAATTCTTTTGCGGATGTGAGCAAAGAAAATTTCACTTTAACAGCAGTCTATTACAAGGGAGAAGAGGAAGTTTACACAGAAATAGAGGACTTTTCTATTACGAAAACTGATAACCAAACTCTTTCTTTTACCTTCGAGTCTCCTTTGGGTTTTGATACTAGCGTTTCCTATGTGCTAACATCTAAAACTCCCGTAACTGCAAAAGGGGAAAAATATACCGCACTTGTATATACATATGTGCCTGAGCCCGACTTAAACATTGCTTATGAGGGGCTATATAAAGGAAGTGAGGAAGCTACTATTACAGCAACTTTGGCAGAAGGCTGGAAATTCGCCGACAACATAAAGGCAAATATGCTTTCATTTCCATATGGATTTGATGTATCTGTTAGAGTTATAAGAGAAAGCAATACAAAGGTAGTTTTTGTGGTTAAAAATCTTCCTAACAATTATTCTGGAGAAGTTCTTTATGCAAAACTTAGTGCCGATGCAATCAATTCAGAGTTTTCTACTGATACGGAACTTTGTTTAGATTATTTGCAACCAGAAATTGAAATTGATCCTTCCTCTGTAAAATATGATAAGGCGACAAAGGTACTTACTGTTGGAAAGGTAAATCTACCTGAAGACATTACTGGGGTACAAAATGGTATTAGCGCGCTAGCGAATGCCGTATATTCCGTTTTGGAACAGTCATATGACAGTAAAAATAATTCATACTCTTTTAAATTGAAAATAGAAAAAGACGGCATTGATATGAATAATTTGGGCTCATATTTAGATGTTAATGTGACTTTAAAAAAGGGAAAAAAAGAAATCAAGTATGTGCTTAATCCTTATAACGCAATTGCTGGAGTAAGAGCTAATGTGATAAAGGACGAAAGCAACCATAAGGTTTATGTGGAAATTGTCCCATATAATGCCTCTTTTAAAGATGGTATTTCCTCAACTGATATAACAGTCTCTGGGGCTGAGGGGCTTACTGGTTTTGTCTGCTCTTCTGCAAAGGTAGATAAGATTACATATGTTGCAGATTATACTAGTGCAGTGGAAAATGGAGTAGCTCTATCTTTTGGTATGGGTGGTTCGGTTTTAAATACTAACTTTGGTCTTGATAATTACTCACTCTCAATATTTGTCCCACCATACCCAGATGATACTAAAGGAGATTTAACCCTTGGTAAACTTGGAAAGAGTGCAGCGACTAGTTTTGCCGGTGCAATAGGTAGTTCGGTAGCTGGGATAGTTTTGCCTTATGTCTACGATTATTTAGGCATTGATACATCTAACCCAGAACTTAATAAAATTAACAGTTCAATTACATCGCTTAAATATGCAATTGATGACCTTACCCATGATATCGGAAACCTACAAGATTATATAGATGCTAGCACAAATAAGGGTATTTTGGATAATTTCCAAACACTTGAAACCAAGTTAATGGCTGCCTCCCAATCGCTTTTAGGTAATCAATCTGTGATTGAGTATACAGTAGCGCTTATTGACTCTTTGAACACTTCTGCTGGAAAAAAAGGTTTTGATAAATTTTGTGGGTATGTTGATAAAGTGTATAATGGCATTGATTCAGCTGAATTCTGGTGGGAATTCTGGGGAGTACAGGGTAATTTTGAGCAGGTTTATAATCAATTTGTGAGTTATGTCTCTGAATGCTCTTATGACGATAGTGAACCCGATTTTATTAAAGAAGATACAATAAGCAGATATCGCGGAAGAGTACTTAACGATCATATGCTTAAGGGAATCCCATTATGCTATGGTGATGCTAGTCGTTCTAATGATGCTCAATACGGACATATGGCTTTAAATATCGACCGTATATACCAATTACTCCGTGGTGAGAAAGAATATCATGAAGATCACGGTGCTCCAGGACCAGTTGATGCTAATAAAGTTGCCGCTTTTAAGGCTGCGGTAGGACAATGGAATACAAACAATGAATATCTAACAAATTTCTTAAATTATAGTGGTAGAATAATTAGCAGTGCTAGCGGAGCTTCTGGAAGTATTATAGATCTTTTCTTCCAAGTTATTGATTCAAAATATAACTTTGCTTCGCAAACAATAACTGCTAAAGAAGCCTTTTTGACTAGATTACAAAGCATTTATCTTATAAGCTCTGCTTTAGCATTGCAGTATTGTGATGTGAGTGGAGAGGTTGTTATAGCAAGGAACATTCGTTCTAGTGTGAATGCTATAACAACCAAGTTTAATTACTCGTTCTTAGAAATTACCAGTATGAAAAATTGGGAATATGAAGGAAAAGATAAGTTACTAGTAACGGGACAGTTAGTTTCTAAAAAAATGAAAATAGAAGGGGCAAGTAGAACTAAGAGAAACACACCTGACATTATAGTCCAAATGGATAGAGGCTTTTTGTCCGTTGATGCACAAGCGTACAGAACGATGATACAAAGAGCTAAGCGCAGAAATTTAAGTCTGGCAGAAGATTTGATGTCTTCAGGATTTGAAAATGTTGTCCCGGATAAAAATAATAATAACGATGTTGATAATGATAGGAGTAATACTAATTACATGTATATGACAGGAAATGTGAATTATACCGAAACGCTAACTAGATGGGAGTGGTTTAAAAATGCGATGAAACTTTGGGCTTATTCTGATAGCAATAGAATGGGAATATATATAGCAACTACTGTATCTCAAGATGGCAGAGGCGATGCTGTTGTAGAACGTGATAATGTCTTACTCGTTAGATATCTTTATGAGCAAAGTGCATGGGCTATATTAGGAGATGATGCTACCAATATATATTTCGTTGTTCCAAACTACAGCTATGTTATAGGGTTTATCCCAGCATGATAGTGAAGAACATTCTACTCTAATTAGTCTAGTGATATTCACTAGAAAAAGAGAAATGTTATGTGCTATGCATCTAAATCAAGTTGATTAAAAAGTTCTTTGGTGCATAGCAAAGATACAGCTAGATACCATAACCTACATTGCGGTATTGTTTGCTGAAAATTGTAGATATTTGAGAAGGGTACGGATCAGATTAGCGGTTCGTACCTTTTTTCACAAAGTTTTAAAAGCAAATTTCAAAATAAAAATAGAAAAGAAGGCACAATCAAGTTATGCCTAAAGTCATATCAAGAGAGATTTTCGGTTTATAGTAAAACTGTTTTGTCTAAATATAAAATATCTTATTAATAGAAAGAAAAGATTTACTGTTATTTTCTTCATATAGCCTATTGCTTTTTTATATATGTGCGATAAAATTAAGATATCAAAGCAAAATCAAGTATTGTTTTTTAACAAAGATTTGTAAGGGGTCCATATGAAAAAAAGGAGTATTTTATTAGTAATATTGCTAGTGTTAGCGATTACATTAACTGCCATGCTTGTAGCATGTAAAGACACGAATCCTAACGGCGACGGAAACAACAATGACAATAAAAATGGAGAAAATGCCACATTAACTCCTGCAAATATGATAGATGGACTTGCTGAGAGTTTGAAAATAACTTGTAAAATGACCTATGTCGATCCTAATAATCAATACTTGAATGAAACATATAACATCTACAAGGTAGGGGATGCTATTTTAACTGAAAAGTATGATGAGGATAGTGAGGGATATGTTTATAAATATTACAAAAAATCAGCCACAACAGAATATTGGGCAGAGTGTGCTTTGTCTGTAGATGATGAGGCATGGAATTACATCGCTTCCGATCAAACAGCAGATACATTGCTAGATATAAACGGTATAGATTTATTAGGCTATGTACTCTATTACTTTTCACATCCGTCATATGGACACAAAGAACAATCGGAGCTTGTTTCTACTGAAATATTAACAATTGGTGATAATACATATAATTGCAGTAAATATGCATATACAGATGCTATTTTTGGCACAAATAAGGCATTTTGGATTGTAGATATTAATGGAGTTGATCATTGTTTGAAGTATACTACAGATAGTTATTCAGTTGAAGTGACAGCATATTCAACTACTGGTATTGCTTTTCCAAGTACAAACGGAGTGGCTTTACCCGAAGATAGTGACATACCGTGGGAAGAGGATGGTGAAGGTGAAGGAAGTGGTGAAAGTAATAAAGCACTAATTCTATCAATATATAACGGAACGGTTAACGGATTTAATGCTACGTTAGAGGTTGCGCATGATGAAAGTCAAGTTACTTTGTCACATCAAAATGTAAGTGTATCTAAAGGTGCATACTTTACTATATATGATGATGAAGCATTGACAGTTGAGTCAAACCAGTGGGACTTACCAGTGCAAAATGGAAATAATTTATACTACGTTAAGGTAACTGCAGAAGACAACGAAACAAGTAACACTTACACATTAAATGTCTTTAAAAACCATTATGTAAAAATTTCATACATGAGTGAAGGGAAAGAGGTTGCTAGTGAGCAAAAACTAACTCATACAACACTAGGTTGGGGACCAAAGGCATATCGCCGTGGATATATACTTAATGGCTGGGGTGCAGAAGGTCATTATATAACCAAAGCCACAAGCTTTAATGCAAATTGGATTGAACTTGATAAATATGTAAGAGTAAATGATTTAGATAGGCCAGATGCAGAAGGTGATTATGTGTTTTTTGGACAGTGGGCTCAAACATTAAAAGCAAATAATGTAACAATAGGAGAAACCCCCGATCCAATCACGGGGCTTTACTTGGGAAGCGATGGCTTTGATTACGCAAGAGTATCTCCTTCTACTACATATAGTCATTACACATCATATAAATTTGATAATGGAACGGCAGTTGAAGAAGGGAAAACATATTACTTCAAAGTTGAACCTATCAAGTGGAGAATCTTAGAGATAGTTGAAGGAAAAGCCTTGCTTTTAAGCGAGACAATACTAGATTTTAAGGCATATAACAAAGGTGGAGGAAATGATTATGCAAGCAGTGGAGTAAGAGCTTGGTTAACTGGCGATTTTCATTCTTATGCTTTTAAAGATACTCAAAAAGCAATAATACATGTCAGATCAGACATAGGAGATACAATCTTTGCGCCTAGTTATGACGATATGGTTAATACGGACTATGGTTTTAGCAGCAATCCTAATGCGACAGAATCAACAGTTAGAGGAAGACCACTAAACGATTATCTAAAAGCTAGAGGTGCATATATGTCAACTGGCATAGGGGTAGGAAACGGAAGTTGGTGGACTCGCACACCATCGAGTCCTGGCTATGTTTATGCTGTTTGGTACAAAGGTACAGTCGGGCCTGTGAGTGCAGACTTGTCTGGCGAGCAATATGGCATGGTTCCTGCAGTTGTAATTAACATATCATAAAATTACAAACTCTAGTAACGGCAAGAAACTATATAATCCTATAGAGCGAAAATTCTATAGGATTTTTTCATTGTTATGTGTTAATAAGCAACAAGCATTTTTCAAAAGTTTTCCGATTTAATTCGGAAAAAAGTTAAATTTTAAAAGCTTTGCTATTTGATTCGGAAAAGTGTAAAAGGTACGGAATTTTGCCAAGGGTACGGAAATTGGGCTAGGGGTACGAATTGTATCAAGGGTGTTGTGATATGGCATATTACAACCAACTTTTTGATACAATTTCAAGGCATTGATTTCTTAAGAAGAAACGGAACTTAAGTTTATTTCAAGATTATTTTCAAATGTTGAGCCTTTTCTCCGATTGATTTCAATGTTTTTTTATGACTAGTTATTTTATAGGATTCTATTACTAACTATAAGCATGGAATAAAAAAGAAGTCATTATTAGAGTTTACTTAATTATTATCGGTTATATTATTGTACCCTCCGAAAGAATATCTACATATTTCTTATATACATACTGCCTGTATCGCTGTTTCTCCTCTACAAGCTCTAATATGCCCAATTCCATTAAGTTATCTAACAGTTTATTGATAGTCGGCTTGCTAAGGTCTAATAGATTTTTTACATCTCCTGCTTCTAAAAATGGATGTTTCAGCAAGTAATCATATACCGAAAGAAGATTTGATATATTTCCTTTAGAAAATGCGCGAATCTTTTCAATATCATTCTTTTTAAGTTCAATAATTTTTTGAATTGAAACAATAGCATCTTCGGATATTTCACAAATACCTTCTACAAAAAATTTAATCCATTCTTCAAACTCCCCTTTAATACGAACATTATTGAGAAGTTTATAATATTTATCCCTATGTTTTTTGAAAAAATAACTTAAATATAACACAGGATACTCAATCAAGCCTTGTTCCTTCAAAAATAAGATAATGAGCAATCTACCCATTCTTCCATTTCCATCTAGAAACGGATGTATCGTTTCAAATTGATAATGAATCAAGGCAGCCTTTACTAGATTTGAAATCGTACTGTCCTCATGCATATATTTTTCTAAATCACTAAGACAAATATCCATCTCGTCTGGTGCAGGTGGAATAAAACTAGCATTTTGTAGCGTTGAACCTGCATGTCCAATCCAATTTTGAGATTTTCTAAATTCGCCTGGCATTTTTTCTTTTCCTCTAACATTTGATAATAAAACTGCATGGGTTTCTTTAATTAATCGCATACATAGTGGCAACTCATCTAGCCTTTTAAAAGAATAATTAGTTGCTTTGATGTAGTTAACAATTTCTTCGGTATCTTTGATTTTTCCTTTTTCCCTGTTCATTTGTAACACATCAATGAGTGAAGCTTGCGTTCCTTCTATTTGTGAACTAATTACAGCTTCTTTTTGAACATACATAGACACAAAAAGATCAATATCTGGAAGTGTAATTGCCATACCATCCAATCTCCCTAAAAGAAGATAAGCTTTGTTAATTAGTCTATTTATGTCATCATCAACATTAATTTTTAAGTCCTGTAAACGATGAGGTATAAAGCACTTATAGTCACTTCGCATGCTCTTTAATGTTCCGGCTCTGCTGTTTTCCAATTTCAACATAATCACCTCTTAAGTTAAATTTATTTTACTTAGAGCAATTATATCTCTTTTAAGTAAAGTTTTCAACCGTTTATTTTACTTATATGTAAAACTGTGATGCTAAGTAAAGTGTTTTTTAATAGCATATATTATGTACTATTCTAATTTTCAACACACATTCATAATAAGCGACATAACAAACTTCGATCCAAATGGCGAACTAAACCTTACCATCAACGCTTCAATTGCTCAAGAAGAAAGTAGACAACTCTCAAACAATGTAAAGTGGGGCAAAGACAAAATGTATAGGCAAGGAATAACCAGTGTCCCATACTCACATTTTCTAGGCTACGATAAACACCCAACAGATTCCACCATAGGCTTTATCATAAATGAAGAAGAGGCAAAGATTGTAAGACGGATTTATCAGGAGTTTTTAAAGGGTAAGACTCCAAGTGCAATTTGTAGACTACTTGAAAGTGATAATATAAAAAGTCCAGCTGGTAAAGATACATGGCACCCATCAACTGTTAGAAGTATATTGACAAATGAAAAGTATAAAGGTGATGCACATATTAGAAAATACTATGTTAAAGACTTTCTAACTCATGAACTAGTAAAAAACAATGGTGAGGTTGAGAGCTTTTATGTAACAAAACACCATGAGCCCATTGTGTCTAGAGCTGATTTTGAGATGGTACAAAGAGAGTTTCAAAGTAGACGAAAGCTTGGTAGTAGCTATAACAGTATAAACACATTCTCTGGTAAAGTCTTTTGTGATGATTGTAAAAAGCTATATGGTCTTAAAGTCTGGCACTCAACAAGTAAGTATAGGAAAGAGGTGTATCAGTGTAATGCTAAATTTAAAAACAAATGTAAAACCCCATCACTAACAGAAGATGATATTAAAGCTCTCTTTCTAAAAGCCTACCAAAAGTTTATAGTTAACAAAGCTCAAGTAATAGAAGACATCAAAGAGATGATAGAGATACTATACAATACAACCCCCCTTATAACCAAACTAAATACACTAAACAGTAAATCTAAAGAAATCATAGTACTAGTAGAAAGTCTAATACAACAAAATGCAAGTAAGGCTTTAAACACAGATGAGTTTGAGAAAAGATACTATGACTATGATAACCAATACAACACCATTACAGAAAAGATAACAAATACAGAACTAGAGTTACAAGATAGAAAGTCAAAGGCAAAGTGTTTAAAGGCGTTTGTAGAAGAATTAGAAAAGAGGTCTACCATACTTAAAGAATTTGATGAAGATGTATGGTGTTATCTTGTGGAAAAGGCTGTGGTTTATAGGGACGGGATAGTTGGGTTTGTTTTTAGGAATGGGGTGGAGGTGCGACTATAAAATATAATATAAAAAAGTGGATAACCCTATTGACAAAGCAGCATGGGGGGGGGGTAGAATTGAATAAAAGATGAGAAAATAGGCAAAATTGGCAGAAAAGGTGGTGTGTTATGAAATCAAATAAAAGAGAAATCATAAGAAAGCCAGGCATTGTTACTCTCATAATTATGATGTTTATTGGTATATTTGCACTTGCAGGCTGTGATTCAGCAAGTCTTTCAGATCATAAAACTACAGTAAAGGCTGCTCTAGATGAATATGCAAATGTTTATAAAAATAATTATTCTGAAGCAAATTGGGCTGTAGTTTGTAGTATTGTTGAAGCGGGGAAGAAAAGTGTAGATGAAGCAACAAGCAAATCAGATGTAGATATTGCAGTTACGGATGCAAAAAATGCAATTGATGAAGTTTTGCAAGATGGTTTAGGAATAGGTGCGTTTTACAACTTACAAGAAGCCTTTGATAATGGTTGGCTCAAAAAAGAGGATTTACAAAGTATATCAAGTTATATTGGTGATGATTTTAAGTCAACATATCCTAAAATTTTGAATGCAGGAATTGAGTCTATTATTAAAGAAACAAGAGCTTATGACTTAAGAAGTGATGTTGATGCAAATGGTGATTCTAGATGTCCCGATGCGAATTCAGAAGATGTTTCTATCATAGGATATTACGGTGAATACAACAATGTTTTTGCAGCAATGATTAACGATAGTTTTACGTCTTATCATGAAGCTCTTTGGTCTGAAACTATTTCTAGTGTGACTTTTAATTATGCTAACGGTAATAGAATTTTGATTTGGAAAGAAAAAACAAGCTAGGTAGACAAAACTGATATATCTTAAGAAACGATTGAACAAGATAGTAATAAAAACGGTCTAGTATTCAAAAAGTTATTTGCACAGATGGAGAAATCGTGTTTTAAACTTCTCGGCAAATCAAAAAAATTATTAATTGTAAAGGCAGTAGCATATTAGGAGACAAAGGTACGGATTATAATAGTTCGTGCCTTTTTTCTTTTATTTAGCAAATTTATAAATCAAAATAAGTAAGGCAACAGTGGTACAGTTGGTTTTATATTTAGGAATGGGGTAGAGATATGTTAAATCTCTTTTTCAACCATTTTACATACGGTTAACACAGTGAGTTGAAGTTCTATGGTATAATGACTATGTGAAAGATTGTGATAGTGCTTAATTAAACTTTTGTAGTTTGTTTTTGTTAGCAATTTTAGCATTGAGTTTGTTGTATGGTTAGGATAGATAGTAAAACTAAGCGTAAAATTTTCGTTTGTTTTTTGCCACTGATTGTACATATAGTTTTAGTGATTTTAGCGATTATTTTTTCTTGCGTGGTGATACCCTATAGTGATGATTTAATGACATGGAAAAGACAGGCTTTTTTTATTGTTATGTGTCGCATATATTATGCTAGTACAATTTTACTGTTACCGATAATAGGTATGGTAAGATATTATGTCATTTGGGGAGATTTAGATAAGGTCTCATCATATAAACAGGGCATCAAAAGTTGTATGTTTTTAAGCACCATATGTATGGTAGCATTTTTTGGCATTGCTATTGCAGGGATTGTATTTAGTGTTTCTGGGATTAGAGACATGCCGTATTTTGGGTTATTTTTTGTAGTCATTGTAGCTGCAATTTTATACCTATGTGTTGTAGTAATGTTTGCAGGTGATTTTCTAGAGGTATTTCATCAAATACGAGTATATATGAAAAATAAACAACGGTGGCGGATGTAGGTTAAATATCTTTTGCAGCCATTTTACATGGAGTTAACACAGTGAGTTGCAGTTCTATTATATAATGAATATGAGATATTGTGATTAAGTTCGAATAAAGGTGAGCTGAATGAAAACAAAGAAAAAAACAATTGCAAATATATTGAGTGTTTTTATTCTTATAATCGTTTTATTGTTGATATTTACGGCTTGCGATTCATTAGAGTTAAAGAAATATAAAAAATCCAAGTCAGAGGAGCTCAAGACTTATGCAGAAAGTATGGGACAAAATAATTATAGTCCCGAGAATTGGCAGGAGTTATTGAGAATTATTGAAGAAGGTTTGCTAAAGATTAAAGATGCAACTGATAAAGAAACCGTAGATTCATTGTATTATGAGTATTTTTCAAGTATTGCTCGAGTCAAGCCGTATCCTAAAGATAAACCTATTCAACCAATGATTGGAGCTGAGGAATATGCTGGCGGCAGTGGAACCGAAGATAATCCTTTCGTTATCTTGACAAAAGGTCAATTGATTCATTTTTCTAATCAAATCAATATTGGTGAAAATAATGAAGCCTGTTTTATATTGGGAGCAGATATTGACTTAGAGTCTATGAAGTGGAATCCAATAGGTTTATTGGGATATAATAGGTTTAGTGGGGTGTTTGATGGGAAAGGATACGAGATTGCCAATTTACATATAAGTGAGCGAAAAATTAATAGTGCCGCAGGAAATATTGGTTTATTTGGTCTAAATGATGGAATTATAAAAAATTTAGGTGTTGTTGGAATTGACATTGATATATCATGGAGCTATACATATGGTGTAAATATGTCAACATATGTTGGGGGATTGGTAGGGAACAATTCGGGTGAGATATTAAACTGTTATGTCAGAGGCAATATTTCTCTTGAATATAATGGTTATGCTACACATTTTTCACCTAATAACATACTTGCAGGAAGCTTAACTGTGGGAGGCAAAAATATTAAAAACTGTTATTCAATTGTGAATATGGATGTGAAGTATTTATATGAACATGGAATAATACGTTTATCAGGACTAGCTTTAGGGGCACAAGTGGAGAATTGTTTTATAGCTGGTAGTATAACATGGGATTATCAAGGATGTTCCACTTATAGCAACAGTAAAGAGTTTTTTGGTAATAAATGGAAAAATTGCTATATTTATGAAGAAACATTATTTAATGGAGAGGCTAAGCTTATGTCTATTCCAAATCATATATCATGTTCTAGCAATGATTTAAACACAGCAAGTTTTTATACGGATAAACTAGCTTGGGATGAGGCTATATGGGATTTTGATAATTTAGATTTTGACGCAGGGCTTTTACCAAAGCTTCGTAAAATAAAAGATGGTTTTAGTGAATAGAATGCTTAAATTAGTGGGAGTGATATGAAAACCAAATCAAAAGTAATATTTAAATTTTTTGTTATGATGACTATTGTCGTGGCTTTGCTTTTGTGTTTTTCAGGTTGTAATAGAGCGGATTATGCTGGAGGTATTAAGGTACCACCTACTCCCAATTGTAATTGCGGATATAGACTTGAAAAAACGCATTATGACTTGGAAGATGAAATAGCAGTAACCTTTTTTATTTCTGCAAATCAAGAAAAAAAATTCGCACATACAGAAGATAGGAAAGCAGATATATACATAGCAAGGTTTGAAAATTATGAAGAAAGAGTAAATATATTACAAGATGATACTAATTTTGAAGAATATGAAAAAAAAGAACATGTTTGCGAACTAACTGATTTTTATAATGAAATTTTTCCTAAAGCTACTAAAGCGGGATATGCAACTGTTAAAAGAGTCATTGTTCCATCAAGTTTGTTAACAGAAAAAAATGGTGAAATTGCAATTGTGGTTAAGGTGCAAGATAGGTATAGCTCAACACATGCTACGGTTTTTTACTATAAGATTGATGGCAATGAAGTTGAATTATCATACAGTAAAATTAGCGATTTAGAAGAAAATTTGCTAGGACCTTCGTTTGATGAACATGCATATGTTACAATAGGAAGTCATAAACCAAATGCCGTTGATATATCGTATAATCTTTCAAAAAAAGAATTTTCATATGATGAAGAAGTGGAAATAGGATTAACTTACAAGACAAATTTATCAAAAAACTATACTAAAGAAGGTTTAGAACTAAGGGGTGATGAAGATGTTGTCCCTGTACCTAATTATGTCAAAGAATATAAAGCTAGACTAGACATTGTAAGCAAAGAAAATTGTTTTAACTTTCATTGGGATGGGATGCCTTGTGATTTTTTTGGTATTTCAGGTAAAGTGTCTAAAAGAGTTAAAATAAAAGAAATAGATGATTTTTACAAAGAAAATTATCCATATTCAAATACAAAAATTGACAAGATTATCATTCCTAAAGAAGCTTTTTGTGGAGAACATGGAGAGATAATATTGCAGTTAAACTCATATTACTGGAATTATTCAAGTGTGTATTACAAGCAAGTTGATGGCAAAATACTACTTTCAGAAACTAGGTTTTATTCATAAGTAATTTCAAAATCAATTTACTTCTGTGTTTTTTGGTAATCTGTGAAAATCCACTATTACATAAAAATCCATAAACCCCACCAGCTACTGCCTAAATTTGCAAATGCCCCCTCGAATCTCAAAAGTAAAAAAGATAGGGAGTGCGAAAAAACCTCAAGGGTACGAAAAAAGGCTAGGGGTACGAATTGTATCAAGGGTGTGGTGATATGGCATACTAGCATTAAGGTTTTGATACAATTTCAAGACCTTTTCTTTTTATTAAAACACGCCATCTAATCGTCTATTTTGAGATTATTTGTAGATTTCATGACTTTATTTCAACTGATTTTGATGGTTTTTATGACTAGTTATTTAATCGTTATCTATTAAAAGGACGATTACCTACCAAAAGGGCGATTGCTCTACTAAAAGGACGATTTGCCTAGTAAAAGGACGATTACTCTACTAAAAGGACAATTGCAGCCTACTCGAAGGGTTATTAGGTAGAATAACTAAAAGGTGGAGATTATTAATATCAATTTACTAATATATATTGCAAATAGACAAATATCTGAAATGTGTCGTTGGAATGTTTGACTAATAAGTGCTATACTAAACATTAGTTAATTAAACCACGATAATACTTGGTTGGAGGAGTAATTATGGCAGGGAAAGTGAAGTCTGTAGAACCAAATATTGCTGATTTATGCAACGGCTGGTTGAAGACGTATAAATTGGATTACAAGTTAGAGCAAGAACCACTTAATGACTCTATTGATAGGGCTCTTAATGAGTATTATTCTAAAAGTGGCGGAAGAGGTGGAAATAGACCAGACGCTAAGTTACTATTACAGGATAAAAACCTAAAATACTATCCCGTTTTAATTGAATACAAGGGCTATAAAGATAAGTTAGTAAAACTCGACTCAGATGGACATGTTGAAAACCTGAACTCCAAAAACAAGGTTTTGTATAAAAACATAAAAGATTATGCTGTGAATGGGGCGGTTCATTATGCAAACGCCATATTGCACCATACCGCCTATACTGAGATTATTGCAATAGGTGTGACTGGTTATAGAAATCCCAGTGGTAAATTAAAACATGAAATAGGCGTTTATTATGTTTCAAAAAGAAATTTTGGTATTGGTCAGAAAGTTGATGATTATACCGATTTATCGTTTCTAAAAAAAGATAATTTTGATGCATTTATTGACAAAATACATACTTTATCATTGTTACCGAAAGAATTAGATGAGCTAAAAGAAAGAAGAGAATCGGAAATCACTGCTAGCTTGGTTAAGTTAAATAATGATATTTATCAAGAAGAAAAAGGACTAGGTGAAAACGATAGAGTGTATTTGGTCGCAGCTACAATCATTGCTACACTAGGAGTCCCTGGTAAAGTCGCACCTTTGGATAAGAGTGATTTAAAATCATCTACTGAGCATGGGAATCGAGACGGAGATATTATAATTCGAAAGATTGAAGCATTTTTAAGTGAAAAGAGGCTCCCAAAAGAAAAGAAGGGTTTAATAGTTAGAACTTTAACTAACACTTTAACAACTGATAATATTAACAAACCCACGAATGGGGAAAGTCAATTGAAAAGAGTGTTTTCAAAGATAATTGATGATTTGGGTATATACTACAAAATTGGGTTGACTACAGATTTTACAGGGAAGTTGTTTAATGAGATGTATAGCTGGTTAGGTTTTAGTGAAGACAAGTTAAATGATGTAGTATTAACGCCATCGTATGTCGCCAAATTATTAGTTAAACTGGTAAGAGTCAATAAAGATTCTTATGTATGGGATTTTGCAACAGGCTCAGCGGGATTGCTTGTTGCAGCTATGAACGAAATGATAAATGATGCTAAAGCAAAAATTAAATCGCCCGAAGAATTAAAAGTTAAAGAAGCAGAGATTAAAGCTAATCAGTTATTAGGTCTAGAAATATTATCTAATGTATATATGCTAGCCATTTTGAATATGATTATGATGGGAGATGGTAGTTCCAATATTTTAAACAAAGACTCATTGCGTGACTTTGATGGCAAATATGGTTTTGGTAAAACTACCATAGATTTTCCTGCTGATGCATTTGTGCTAAACCCACCATATTCAGCTGAAGGGAATGGAATGATTTTTGTTGAAAAAGCACTATCAATGATGAATAAAGGCTATGGAGCAGTCATCATTCAAGGTTCAGCTGGTTCAGGAAAAGCTACTGAGTATAATAAAAAAATTCTAGAAAAAAACACATTGTTAGCCAGTATTAAAATGCCGATTGATTTGTTTGTAGGAAAATCAAGTGTTCAAACTTATATATATGTATTCAAAGTAGCAGAAGCACATGAGAAAGATGATGTTGTAAAATTTATTGACTTCACTAACGATGGTTATACAAGAACAAATCGCAAGAAAGCAAGGAAAAATTTGTGGGATACAGATAATGCTAAAGGTCGATATGCTGAGTTGGTTGATTTAGTAAAGTTTGGAAAAGGTAAACTTAATATTTTTACTGAAAAGGAATATTATGAAGGGCATATAGACCCAAAGAATGGTAATGACTGGAATCAATCAGCACCAGTTGATATACAACCAAAACTTGATGATTTTAGAAAAACAATAGGTGATTATTTATCTTGGGAAGTATCAAATTTATTAAAGAGTAGTAAAGGAGAAGATAAAGGCCTGGGAAAACAATAGCCCTGCTTAACGAAAAACTAGACAATGTTAAGTGGGGCGAATATAAGATAGGTGATTTATTTGAAAAAATAAAAACCAACAATGTATCAAAAAACATAGAGGGGGATTTGCCTGCTACTACCGCTATTTTGACAAATAATCAAATAGGGAAATATCTATCTCGCGAAAATGCAACGGTGTTAAAAAATGTTTTTACGGCAACTGCCAATGGATTTGGTCGGGCATTTTATCAGCCTAGAGAATTTACAGTTGCACAAGATAGTTATGCGTTTACATTTAAAGATAAAAACATAAAAATAGAAAAAATACACTATTTCATATTATCTTCCCTCAATAAGGTATATGGGAGGTATAATTGGGGGAATAAGTCAGGTTGGAATAAAGTAAAAAAAGAAAAAATAAAACTTCCAACTACAGATGGGAAAATAGATTTTACATTTATGGAAAATTTTGTCGCAGAGCTAGAAGCTCTGCATGTCGCAGAGCTAGAAGCTCTGCATGTCGCAGAGCTAGAAGCTTATTTAACTGTTACAGGTTTAAAAGATTACAATTTAACTAAAGAAGAGGAAGAGGCATTAAATGATTTTGACAAACTAAATTGGAAAGAATTTAATGTTAAAAAATTATTTGGCTCATCAACTCGTGGCAAGAGACTAAAGAGTGCTGATAGAGTTCCTGGAGCATTGCCGTTTGTTACGGCTGGAGAAGCGGAAGAAGGAGTATCGGCTTTTATTGGCAATGATGTTAAGATTTTCAATTCTAATACAACAACAATAGATATGTTTGGTTCTGCCAAATATAGAAATTATAAATATGGTGGAGATGATCATATTGCTGTGGTACATACAGAAAAATTAGAAAAGCATGCGGCAATATTTGTAACATCAGCTATACATAAGTCGTCGTATAATGGACAGTTTAGTTATGATAAAAACTTTTACGCTAAAGATGCTGATGCGTTAAGTATAAAGTTACCTGTAAAAGAAAACGGAAAACCTGACTATGAATATATGGCAATTCTTATTAAAGCGATGCACAAAAAAGTTATTAAGGATGTAGTGCTATTTTCTGATGCCAAGACAAGTGCAACAAAAAAGATTATAGCTAAATAAACTATTCGTTTTAAGCCTGATTAGTTATTACAAAAAGACGGATAAGTTAGGTTTAAAGTTTTATATGTTTTTGTATACAACATTTGTAGGTGTTTAACAAATATGCTCAATAGCAAGACTTTCTTGTTGCCGTGGCTACGAAACGCCCTGCGGACGTAATTTGACTATTTTTAGTATAAAGGTATTTTTTACAATTTTTAATCCCCCATTATTCAATGTAATAATCACTAAATTTCAATAAAAACATAAATGCCTTTCACGTGCGTGCGTATATGTGTGAATACTAGTATTATGTAAAGTAAAGATTACGGTAGTTGCTAATTAGAGTGACTGCCGTTTTGTTTATCTAAATGAAAAGGGGGTGGTGCGTATGAGGGTTGGTAATATGTCTGCATTAATAAAATAATGCGGACTTTTTTTATATATTCATAAAAATAAAAAATAGGAGGTAAATGTCGTATGGATATAGGAGAATATAAAAGAATTTTAGCATACAAGGAACTTGGGATATCTCAAGAAAAAGTTGCACAAATACTGAAAATAACTCATTGGCAAGTTCGTAAGGTGTGGAATTTAGATGAAGAAGAGTTTTTAGAGCTAAAAGAAAAAGAACGAAATCCGTTAGAACAGTATACAGAGTTCATTATGAGCATAATTAAAACAACACCAACGATTACTAATTCAAATATTTACTACAAACTCTTAGAAACATTCCCTGATTTCAAGGCGGGAGTATCTACCTTTTATAGATTCGTAAGGAAATTAAGAGAAAAAACAGGCTATGAGAGATTTGTTAAAAAGGGAACATCAATGAGAACCGAACCAATTCCAGGAGAAGAAGCACAGGTTGATTTTGCTCAATACAAGATAAAAGATATGTATGGAATCAATAGGCGAGTATATTTTTTCGTAATGGTAATGAGGTATTCACATCTTAAGTATGTATATTTTTCAAGTCAGCCTTTCAACTCATTAATGGCAATTGAAGCTCATAAGAATGCATTTAGGTTTTTTGGTGGGATACCCAAGATTTTGCTATATGACCAAGATAGAGTTTTTTGTGTTCATGAAAATTATGGGAATATTATTTTAGAAGAAGCTTTTGAAAAATATGTAAAGGCGATGGATTTATCAGTTGTATTTTGTTCAGGCAGTTGCCCTGAAACTAAAGGAGTAGTGGAGGGATGTATAAGGATTGTAAAAGAAAACTTTCTAACAGGAAGAACATATGTTGGGATTGATTCACTAAACTCAGCTTGTCTTGAGTGGTTAGATAACTATGCCAATAGTCACGTGATTAGAAGGAGAGGTCAAACCTGCCATGAGTTATTTCTAGAAGAGGTTAAGGAATTAAGGAAAGTCCCAAGTACTAACGATTTATATAGAAACAGGGTTGTGCGTAGGATTTTCAGTAATCAAGTCCAATATCGTTGTGCCCTATACGAAACCCCACTCGGCTACGAGGGTAAGGAAGTGATTGTTGAATCGGATGGTAGTGTTATAAAAATCAAAGACAAGGAAAGCGATAAATTAATAGTTACACATCCTTTGGCAAAATCCAGATGGCAACGAGTGGCAATTGAGAAAGGTGATCCTACTGGGATAAATGAACTGATTTGTAAAAAATATTTTGAGGGAAACAAAACAGGTCTTAAGTTTTTAGATAAGTTGAAAGAAAGATACCCAAGATATTATTTGAAAAGCTGTGTACGCCTTACAGTGTACATAAAAAACTATACCAAAGAAGAAATACAATCTGGGATTGAATATTGCCTACAGGTTAATAAATGTACAATACCAGAACTTTCAGGTTATTTAATCTACAAGTATGGACTGGAGAAGGCAGAAGTATCAATGGGTAAGTCCAAAACTTTTTCATATTACAAAAAACGAGCATTGGAAATATCAGGAGGCAGAGTATGGCAAGAGTAAACGAACTAAAAGAGATGGCATTCAAGGTAGGTTTATACAATGTTTCAAAGCTCGATGATTTTGATTTTGACATAAAAGATAATAAAGATTATTTGATGCATATACTTAAATTTGAATATGTATCAAGAAAAAGAAATGCCCTTCAAACTCGGAGAAAGAAAAGTAAACTTCCAGTAGTTGATATGAAAAAGCAATACACGGGCATTGAAGAATGGAACATGAAAGGACTGCTAAAACTTGATTGGTTAGAAAAATGTAACAATTTAGTATTTTATGGAAAATGTGGAACTGGAAAAACACAAGCTGCAGTTATGATTGCAGATAAAGCTTTGGATAAAGGATATAGGGTTTACTACATAAAGATAGATGAACTAATGAATGTCCTTAAAACAAAAGATGTGCTTCCAAAGAGCAAAAAAACATATGAATACTTAAAACAGTGTGACTTAATCATAATCGATGATGTCATGTATATTCCGTTAACGGAAGAAGAATTATTAATTTTGTATAAAGTGGCTATGTTCTTAGGTGAATCACGAAGTCTGATTTTTGTAACAAACAGAAGACTAGGTGATTGGAAGGATGCGTACAAAGAAGTGTACACAATCGAAACATTGGTAGACAGGCTACTAACGTACTCTAGAATTGTAATGTTCAAATAAGGACGTACCTCGCATGAACCATCTTTTAGCCATTTTGACTATACCTCCGAACATGAAAAAATCTTCTTACTCTATGAAAAATTTATCGCAGTGTGATAAGAGAGAGGAAAACTATGAAATTTTTTTCAACTTTCACATGACGCCCTGCGAGAAGTGAGAAAAATATGACACTTAGGGGCAGGGGGGTCCTAATCTCTACAGGTATTTTAACTGGACATCGGGCTGGGCTCTTATACGCAAAAAAAGCGAAAGCAAAGGGNNGTGGAAAACTTAGCTCACCAGGGTTAACTTATCGATTATTACCAAACACGACTAATCAATATGCAGTTACAGGTATAAGTAGTGGTATGTCGGCTGTATTTTGTGGCTTAAGTGGGACTCTTTTTATCCCTTCAGTTACTAATGATGGTAAACAAATAACCCAAATTGACCCAAGTGCTTTTGCAAATAAAGAGTTTATAAAGTGGGTGTTTATGCAATCGGGTATTTCTACCGTTGGAAACAGAGCTTTTCAATTTTGTTCTAATTTAAAAATGGTTAATATGTCCGCGACATCAGTAACGCGTATAGAGGCTTATACATTTGACACCTGCCAGTTAGGGAAGTTTTATTTTCCTTCTAATTTAACATATGTAGGTGAAGGTGCTTTTATTAGAGCTGGACTAACATCAGCTTTGCCAGATAGTGTAACATATATTGGGAATTATGCATTTGCATATAGGGAAGATATCTTGGGTATACGATTACCAAACAATCTCTATGAAGTTGGGAATTATGCATTTGCTGGTTGTGGTGATTACATTGTAACAAATATAGATGGCACAGGATTACAGAAAATTGGGAATTATGCATTTTACAATACGAAACTTTATAATCTAACAATCCCTTCAACAGTGACTAATATAGGGAAGGGGGCTTTTAAGAATTCTAATCTTCCAGCTGGTTTCACTTTTAAAGACGGAACTCCATTGCAATCTATTGGTGAGGAGGGGTTTGCTAATAATGGAATAGAACAACTCGTTTTGCCAGCAAGCCTTACAGCCATAGGCAGAAATGCTTTTTCTGGTAATAGTAATTTAACAATATATACGGGACGAGGCAGCAAGCCATCGGGCTGGCATTCTGCTTGGAACAGTTCTAATCGTCCAGTTGTCTGGGGTTGTACATTATCATCAGGTTATGTGGTGTCATTTGTAAAGAGCACAACAAATCCCACATATAGCAACGGAAATAATATCAATAATCCAAAGAGGACAAGCTATAATTTTGCTGGTTGGTATGTAGCATCTGATTATTCGGGCGACTGTTATTGGGATATTAAAACAGCTCCCAATGGACGATTATATGCAAAGTGGGTAACACCACCTCCACCTTCTTGTATTGCAGAAGGTACACTTGTAACCCTAGCAGATGGTAGTCAAGTAGCAGTAGAAGATTTAACTGGAGATGAGAATTTGTTAGTTTGGAATATGCTAACAGGACAGTTCGACTCTGCACCTATACTATTTATTGATAGCGATCCATATACTGAGTATGAAATAATACATCTGCATTTTTCTGATGGTACTGAAGTTAAAGTTATATATGAACATGCATTTTGGGATTTTAATCTTAATAGGTATGTATTTATGAGAAACGATGCGGCACAATATATTGGTCATTGGTTTAACAAACAAACTGAAGATGCCGATGGCAATATGATATGGACACAAGTACAGCTTGTTGATGTAGATATATACAATGAATACACCACAGCTTGGAGCCCAGTAACATATAGTCACTTTTGTCTTTATGTAAATGGTATGTTGTCAATGCCAGGAGCAACTGAAGGACTAATAAATATCTTTGAAGTAGATTCAACTACAATGCAATATGATATGGATGCTTACTATGCAGATATTGAAGAATATGGGTTATTTACTTATGAAGAGTTTAATGAGTTAATCCCTGTTCCTGAAGTTATATTTGATGCTTTCAATGGTCAGTATCTCAAAGTATCGATTGGCAAAGGGCTTATAACAATAGAAGAACTAAGAGAGTTAGTTGAATATTATGCTCCGTTATTCCCAGTTGAAGATGTAGAACCGGATAATGAAACAGAGGAAGATATAACAGTAGAAGAGATTGTAGAAGAAATATTAGATACTGTTATAGGTTTTTTTGAGGAACTAATGAACTATTTCGGTTGGGCTGGAATATTTGCTATTTAGATTATTAGCCAAAAATATTAAATGATATAAGGGTGTGATATGATTTCATGCCCTTTTTGTTGCGACAATTGTATCTCTAAAAGTGGCAGTAAATAGCTTTGTTGCAAGTTGAGAGACGACGAGACGAGATGAGAGACGAGACCGTGTAAAGTTTTAACATTGACACGGGTGTAGCTGAAATATATAATATGAAAGAGTTATTTATAGTTAAGAAAAAGGAGACAAGAATGAGGAAAAATATTTTAAGGGTAATTGCCGTTATTTTTTTAATATCTATATTCGTTATTGGAATTGCAGTATTAACAGCTTGCAAGAAAGAGGAACCTAAGGGACCTATATATAAATTAAATGAAGATAATATGACTTGCTCTATTGAAAGGAATGCTGATTTTGTTCCAGAAGGTGATTTTATAATACCCTCTATTTATGAAGGAAAAGCAGTGACTAAAATTTCAGAAAATGCCTTTCAAAATTGTACAGATTTGACAAGTGTAACTATTCCTAATAGTGTAGTTAGTATTGGCAAAAATGCGTTTAACGGGTGCAGGTCGTTAACAGAGGTAGTTATACCAAGTAGTGTAACAAACATAGGATATGGTGCTTTTAGTGTTTGCTCAGCATTGAGAAACATAACCATACCTTCAAGTGTTACAGACATAGAAGAAATGGTATTAGAGCGTTGTTATTCTTTAGAAAATGTGACTGTACCATATAAATTACTTCCAAATTTAAAAAAAGAGTTGGCTCAAATTGAAAATTTAACAATAAGCTTGCAAGATGATGGTGTTACTGAAATAGAGGGTTGCTTTAGGGGTTATCAGCATTTGAAAAACGTCAGCATTCCAGAAAGTGTGACTGTCATTGGGGATTCTACATTCCGTGGTTGCTCTAACCTTATAGATATAACAATTCCTAGTAATGTTTCTAGTATTGGCAAAAATGCGTTTAGTGGTTGTTCTAATCTTGTTTCAATAAATATTCCTAATAATGTAACTAGCATTGGTAGCGGTGCTTTTTGTGAATGCACAAATCTTACAAATGTAATTATTCCAGATAGTGTCACAACAATTGGGGGTTCTGCATTTAGAGATTGCATTAACCTTATTGATATAGTCATCCCTCACAGTGTCACCAGCCTTGGTGGGAGTGCTTTTAATGGTTGTTCTAACCTTACAAATGTTCAACTTTCAAATAAAATTACTAAAATTGAGGGGTGGACTTTTAGAAATTGCTCTTCGCTCGTAAATATAACTATACCAGATGGGGTTACTAGTATCGGTGAGTACGCATTTTATAAATGCTCTCAACTTAAAAATATTAATTTACCCAAGAATTTAAATACAATATCTGGTATGGCTTTTTCTTATTGCCCCATTGAAAGCGTTGTTGTTCCCGATGGGACCACTAGAATCTATTCGGCATTTAATAATTGTCCTGCTCTAACACATGTTACGATACCAAAGAGTATAGACAGCCTTGGGACATATACATTTATGGAATGTTCAAATCTTACAGAAATTAATTATTTGGGATTAATATCAGATTTTAATGCAATTGAGAAAGATTATAGTTGGAGATTTAAGTCTGGTATAAAAAAAGTAGTTTGCACAGATGGGGAAATTGTGTTTTAGGTTAATTGACGTACTCTCAACGAAAATTTATTATTTACAAAGCCAGTAGTGAGTAGAATCATTGCTGGTTTTTGTTTGCAAAAATAACACATAAACCCCCTAAAACCCTACCAGCTACCACCTCAATTCGCAAGCACCCCCTCTAATCTCAAAAGTGAAGAAGCCAGGGAGTACGAAAAAACCTCAAGGGTACGAAAAATGGCTAGGGGTACGAATTGTATCAAGGGTGTGGTGATATGGCAGTGGGGCAATAGGGATTCAATATGTTTAATTTAAAGCATTATATATATGAAATAGGTCAAAACAATCTGCTTTGGCAAAGTAAGTAAAACGGGAAATAATCATTGCTTTGGACATTTGTGTGCTTACAAATGGTTTGTTATTAAAAACCCATATTTAACAAAAAATTTATGCTAATTTCAAAGTCAATTTTAAAAAGTTAATATATTTGGTAAAATGTAAATACATAAGAGTGAAAACATATGGGAAATAATGTTTTAATCATTTTTGGTTAAATTTCAAAAACATTGTTAAGTGAGGTTTTAATATGAGCAAAATTATTATAGCAGGTGCTGGTATTGGTGGCTTAATTTTAGCAAAAGAGCTTGAAGGAAAAGGTCATGAGATTACGATAATAGAAAAAAATACTGTTAAGGGCTTGTCTTTTGATTGGCATGATGATGTGGAATGTGGGATCGTTGATGAGTTTGATGTTGACTTGAGTAAAATAAAACATTATCTAAAACAAGACTGGGCTTTTGTCTTTCCTGAGGTAGAAGAAGTTATTGGACTTCAAATTCCAGATGAGAAAAAAGATATATCAATTCATAGAAGAGATCTTTCAAAATATTTGATTGGAAAATTGAAAGAAGCAAAGATTGATGAGGGTAATGCCATTAAAGGTGCAATTTGCAAAGAAGGCAAGGTAATTGGAGTTCGGACTAACAAAGGCGATATTTTGGGAGACCTAATTGTAGATTGTTGTGGAGTGGATTCTCCCGTAAGAAGTAGTTTGCCAGATGAATTTGGAGTGATTCAAAAAATAGCCGAAGAAGATGTCTTTAATGTATATAGGGGTTTTTATAAAAGGACAGATGCTCCAAAAGAAGACTTTACAAACAAAGCTTTTTTAAGACATTTAAGTAGAAAAGGAATATCCTGGGTTTTAGATAAAGGCGATCATGTTGATGTTTTAGTTGGTAATGCTGGAAAGCTTTCAAAATCAGAACTTGATATTTCAATTGGACATTTAAAAGAGATAGAAGCAGTTTTATCAGATGAATTGTTTTCTTCAGCGGTATGTAGAATTCCAGTTAGAAGACCACTTGAAAAAATGTTTGCAAATGGATATGTAGCTTTAGGCGATAGTGCTTGTATGACTATTCCTATGCTTGGTTCTGGAATTGCATCATCAATGAGAGCAGGAAGACTTTTAGCGGGAGTCATTGAAAATTGTAATGGTGTTTATACTGAAGAAACCTTGTACCCATATCAAGAAAAGGTTGCTAAAAAGTTTGGTGCAGCACATGCAGCTATTGATGTGCTTAAAAGATGGTTGCTTGCAGAAAAAGTAGATGTTTTAGGCTTTTTCATACATAAAGAGATTATTGTAAAAGAAGATATGCAAGGCGCAGCAGAAGGTGGAATGGTAAAGCTAGGTTTTGGTGAAATTTTAAGAAGAGCAATGAGGGGACTTTCAAATATAGGTGCATTGTTGAGGCTTGCCAAAACTTTATCTAAACAAGAAAAAGCTCAAAAACTATGGTTAAAAATGCCAACAGCATATGATGTAGATAAGTATAAACAATGGATAGAAAACTCAAAAAAGATTTTCAAATGATACTAAAAGAGGTTTAAACATCATAGATAAGGCTTATCTTTGATATATAAAAGCAAAAAAAGAAAGACTGTTTGAAAATATGAAATACTGAAAGTTGTATTTACTTTGACAAACTTTTCGAAGGCTGACTCAAAAGTTGCATTTATTCTGAGAAGCAACTTGAAACATGAACAAAAAGTTTAGAGGTGCATATTGTTTGACAGTCTTTTAAAATATTGTATATAATTTGATAGCTTATTTAATATTTAATATATATAAAATTAAACGCTATTGCGAGAAATAGAAGCAAAAAAAGGAGCGACGACAATGAAAAGAACATATCAACCAAAAAAACGTAAAAGAAAGAAAGTTCATGGATTTAGAGAAAGAATGAGAACCAAGGGCGGAAGATCAGTTATTTCAAGACGCAGAAGAAAAGGTAGAGCAAGATTAGCTCAATAGTTTACTCGTGCAAAAAGCATATAGATTAAAACAAAACGCTAGCTTTTCATACATATATAAAAAAGGTCAAAAGCAAGCCGGAAAATATATGCTATTGTACTATGTCCCTGCATATAATAACAAAGTAGGGGTAAGCATAAATAAGAAAGTAGGCAAGGCTGTCTTTAGAAACTTAACAAAACGTAGAATATATTATGCTTTTGCAAAATTTATTCCAATGTTAAACCAAACACATAACTATGTTGTAGTTGTTTCTAAGACAATAAATGAAGCAACATATCAAGAAATAGAAGCAGAAATAAGAGGACTACTTGAAAAACTAGGACACTTATCAGAAGGAGCTTCAGATGCCTAAATCTTTTATATAAAAAAATATGTTTCGAAAGATAATACAATTTTTCATAATCATTTACAAAAAGACGCTATCTAAATTGATAGGAAATGATTGTCTTTTTACACCCACCTGCTCTATGTACATGTATGATGCTGTTGAAGAATATGGAGCATTTAGAGGTGTGCTAATGGGAATATGGAGAATTTGCCGTTGCAATCCATTTAATAAGGGTGGATTTGATCCGGTAAAGGAAAACTTAAGAGGAAAAGCAAAGTATCTTCTTTAATTTTAGAAGGCACAAAGGCTTAATAAAAATACAATATAGCATTGCTGTAATAAATAAATTAGGAGAGCAAACATGGGATCTTTATTTGCCGCATCCCTTAACTGGATAGGGAAGATAATATATAACGGTTTGTACAGCTGGGTTCAAACATGGGCCACGGAGCAAAGCTGGATAAGCTATTTTGCTATTACCGTTATACTTTTTACCATTTTCTTAAAGTTGATATTACTGCCACTAGATGTATGGCAAAAGGTTTTAACTAGAAAAAATCAATTAAAAATGGAAGTGATGAAGCCAGAGCTTAACAAAATACAAGAGCAATATGGTAGCGACAGAGAAGCTTTAATGCGCTCACAAAGAGCTTTATACAAAAAATATAAATATAAGACTTTTGCTGCCTGTTTACCTTCAATTGTAACAATGGTAATATTCTTTATCGTTTTATCAGGCTTTACAAGTTCTGTTAAATATCACAACGTTAAAATGTTTGAAAAACTACAAGAAACATATAACACGACATATACTACAACTTTAGAGGCAGAAAGAGCAGCAAACCCAGAACAAGGGGAAGCAGATAATATCAAAAAAGCGGTTATAGAAGCAGAAAAAGCCGTTATTGCTGATTATGATCCAGAAAACTTTTTGTTAACTAAAAACATATTCATGCCAGATACATGGAAGCCTCCTGTGCCAAATGTATATACTTATGCAGGAACGGGACTTGGAAAAATTGGAATTACTGGAGTCGATAGGGATGAATACAATAAAGTAATGGGTCCAATAATGGATACATATAATATTAATGAAAAAGGAAAAAAACAATGGAATGGATATTTAGTATTGCCAATAATTTCTATACTACTAAATTTCCTATCTTCAATACTGATTAAGCCACCAGAGCAACCAGCGATGGCAGGACAAACAGCAGAGCAACAAAAAATGCAAAAATCTCAGGCAAAGATGATGCAGTTTATGATGCCAGTAATGATGGGGATATTTGCACTTTTGTATAGTACAGCTTTCACTTTATACATGACAATAAGTGCTGGTCTTACCTTACTGTTAAATCTTGGTTTTAATTTTGTTTTCAAAATGATTGATAAAAAAAGAGCTAGCCAAGGTATAAGTGTTGTAATAAAGTAAGGCTTATATAATTTAAGAAAAGATTAGGTAGGCTGTAGCTCAAAATATTTTCAAAGACGATAAAAAGAGCTCAATATTGAATATATCTCACCATCGAAAGAAAATAAAATGTTTTGCTTTTTGCAAAATGTGTGACATAAGGAGAAAGAATGAAAAAGGAAAGTTATGAATTTAAAGATGTAACTGTTGATCTTGCAACAGAAAAAGGTTTGAAATATTTAGGCGTAAAAAGATCTGATGTGGAATTAAATATTAAAAATCTAGGTGGCTTATTTAAAAAAGCTTGTGTTGAAATAACTCCACTAGAAGGAGTAGAAGTCCACATAAATGAAGCGGCCCTAGAAGAAACTCCAGAAAAAGAGGAAAAGAAAGAATCTCAAGTTTTAGAAGAAACTTTAGAAAAAGAAGAAAAACAAACAACGCTAGAAGAATCCAAAGAAAAAAGTGAGAAAAAAGAAGAAGAAACAGATTTGTCAGAAGAAGAGATCATTTTAAAAAATCCTGCGACACAAGAAGACATGGATTTAGCTTTTGCAAAAGCGAAAGAGTTTATAGACACTGTAGTAACTCTTTTAGATGCTGGATGTTCTGTTGATTATGAAAAAGGATATGATTCAATAAAAGTGGTAATAGATGACGGGAATCTTTCTAAGGTAATTGGGCATAGGGGAGAAACATTAGATGCTCTACAATATCTCTCTTCTTGTGTAGCAAATCTTGATACGGAAGGTTTTGTAAGGGTTCAAATAGATGCAGGAAACTATAGAGAAAAGAGGACAGAAAGTTTAGTAAGGCTAGCAAATAACTTAGCAAAAAGATGCATAAAAACCAAAAGATCTCAAAAAATTGAACCAATGAACTCATATGAGAGAAGAATTATTCACTTAGCACTAAAAGAAAATGAAAAAGTAGAAACAGAATCTTTAGGGGAAGGACCTTTAAAAGAAATCGTTATTAAATATAAAAAAAGAACAAAAACGGTTGATGGAGAAACTGTAGTTGAGGAAGAAATAACATATGGTCCATCTTCAGAATTTGCCAAAAAGGGGACTCAAGGGTTTAGAAGCTTTGGTCAAAAAAGAAGAAGATTTTAAAATCAAGAAAACGTAGATTCTTAGAGAAAAAGAATTAAATATAAAAACTTAATATAAAGCTAGTACGGAGGCAAAATGTCAGCAAAAGACACGATTGTGGCAAAAGCCACAGCAGAAGCTATGGCTGCAATAGGGATAATTAGGATCTCTGGTCAAAACGCACTAAGTCTTGCAAAAGATATATTCACTAGCAAAGAAATAAAAGGAGATATTGAAGCAAGAAGAATGTATCTTGGTCAAGTTTCCACAAAAAACTTTAAAGACAAGGCGTTTTGTATATATTACAAAGCGCCTAATTCATATACAGGCGAAGATGTGGTTGAGATTCAAGCTCATGGTGGACAAACTTTATTAGATGGAATATTTAGAGAGCTTGTATCAATGGGAGCAAGGCCAGCTCATCCTGGTGAGTTTACAAAAAGAGCATATCTAAATGGTAAAGTTGATCTTGCAAAAGCGGAAGGGATAAGCGATATGATTTCAGCTAGCTCTGAAGCTGAAATTATGCAAGCATATAGATTGATGCAAGGAGAATTATCAAAGACAATTACTGCATCAATTGAAAAATTAACAGAAGCTGTGGCTGGGCTTGAAGCAATACTTGATTATCCAGAAGAACTTGAAGAAGACACGAGACCAGAGTCTCTAGCATTAATAAAAGAAGTTAAAGCAGATCTTGAAAAAACATATGCTAGTTCTAAAAATAGAAGGTATATAACAGAAGGAATAAATATTTCTTTGTGTGGACTAACTAATGTTGGAAAATCTTCTTTGATGAATGCAATACTAAATGATGATAGGGCAATTGTTACAGATATTGCAGGAACAACAAGAGACGTCTTAAAAGAAAACTTTATGATAGATGGATTAAAGGTTAATTTAGTTGATACTGCAGGCATTAGAGACAGTAAAGATAGTATTGAGCAAATAGGTATTAAAAAAGCTAAAGAAGCCATTCAAGGGGCAGATGTAATTTTGTTTGTAATGGACACATCTATAGAAGAAACTGATGAAGAAAAAGCTCTATATAATACTTTAGATAAACAAAAAACAATACGTGTTGCAAATAAAGGTGATATATTAAAATATCCAAGAAAGGCAGATGTCTTAATAGAGGCAGAGACTGGCAAAAACATAGAAAAGCTAATGGATTTAATTTTAGAAAAATTAAATGTGAAAAATTTAGCAAAAAGCACAACATTAACTAGAGAGCGTCATATATTTGCAATTAAATCAGCAATAGAATCACTAGATAATGCAATAGAAGTATATGATAATATGACAATAGATTGTATATTAGTTGATATTAAGCAAGCTTTAAGGCGTCTAGCTGATATTACAGGAGAAGATGTTGATGAGGCTATAGTAGATAGGGTCTTTTCAAAATTTTGTGTTGGAAAATAATTCCCCAATATTGCCTCATAACAAAACAAGTCTAAAAAGTATTAGCACGAAATAAATATAAAACTAAAAAAAGAGCTTTAATGTGAAAAATTTTAATAAAGGAAACTGTAATGGCAGAGAATAAAAAATATGATTGCATAGTAATTGGAGCAGGGCATGCTGGTTGTGAGGCAGCATATGCTCTATCTAAGCTTGGCAAAAAAACTTTGCTTTTATCTCTGTCTTTGGAGGCTTTAGCTTTTATGGCATGTAATCCAAATATTGGTGGAACTAGTAAAGGACATCTTGTATATGAAATAGATGCTCTTGGTGGAATTATGGGTTTTGTTGCAGATGAAGCCACGATACAAACTAGAATGTTAAATCTTTCAAATGGTCCTGCGGTACATAGTCTAAGGGCACAAGTAGATAAAAATTTATATCATCGTTTAATGAAGCTTGAGATGGAAAGAACATCCAATATTGAACTTCAAGAAGGAGAGGCAGTAGAGCTTTTAATAGAAAAAATTCCTCAAAAAGAAGAGTCGAAAATTTGCGGAAAAATCGTTGGTGTAAAAACTGACATGGGTGCAATATATGAAGCAAAAACAGTTATACTTGCAACAGGCGTATATCTTCAAGCAAAGATAATAACTGGAGAAAATGTCAGATGTACAGGGCCTTCAGGTTTTAAAAGAAGCGAGGGGCTAACTAAAAATCTACTTGACCTTGGTTTAGACATTAGAAGATTTAAAACAGGAACCCCTATGAGGGTTTTAAAAAGTAGCGTAGATATTGACAAAATGGTTCCACAATATGGTGATTTGGATATGCCAAACTTTAGTATGCTTACAGAAAATGAGGTTAGAAATGATGCGGTTTGTTATCTTACACATACAAATTTAGATACGCATAAACTAATAATAGATAACCTTGATAGAGCCCCCATGTACAATGGTGAAATATGTGGTACTGGAGCTAGATATTGTCCTTCCATAGAAGATAAAGTAATGCGCTTTAAAGATAAACAAAGACATCAAATTTTTGTTGAACCAGAAGGTGCAGACACAGATGAAATGTATGTCCAAGGACTATCAACATCATTGCCTTATGATGTGCAAGAAAAAATGCTAAAGACTGTTAAAGGTTTAGAAAACGCAAAAATTACAAGATATGGATATGCCATAGAATACGATTGCATTAATCCACTCGAACTTTACCCAAGCTTGGAACTTAAAAAATATGAAGGTCTTTTTGCAGCTGGACAAATTAATGGAACTAGCGGGTACGAAGAGGCTGCAGCGCAAGGTTTAATTGCAGGGTTAAATGCAAGTAGAAAAATAGATGGTTTAGATCCATATATTGCAACAAGGTCTACTTCATATATTGGGGTGTTAATAGACGACCTTGTGACAAAGGGAACTAATGAGCCATATAGAATGATGACTTCAAGAGCAGAACATAGAATGGCGTTAAGACAAGATAATGCTGATTTTAGGCTACTAGAAAAAGGTAGGGAGTTAGGTCTTGTAGATGATAGGCGTTATGAAATTTTTCAGGAAAGAAAAAAGGAAGTTAAAGAAATATTCAAGGCTTTAAAGAAAAGGTACAAGATTGCTGAAGTTCAGGAAGTTTTTACAAAAGCAGAAGTAAGTTTGCCTAAAAACTCAATTAGTGGAGAAGAAATTTTAAAACGTAGCCAGTTAAATTACTCGCATTTGCTTGCAATTAACCCCGATTTTAACAAATATAGCCTCAAAAATCTAAAATATGTTGAAATAGAAATCAAATATGAAGGATATTTAGAAAAACAAACTCAAGCAATCAAAGAGTCTGCAAGGCTTGAAGAATTAAAATTAGATTTAGATATAGATTATATGAAGGTAGATAATCTTCGCATTGAAGCAAGACAAAAACTAAATAAAGTAAAGCCTTTAACCCTAGCTCAAGCATCAAGAATTAGTGGCGTAACTCCAGCAGACATAACCGTACTAATGGTTTATTTTAGAAAAAGACAAGCTGAAAAGAATTCTAAATAGACTTAGAATATCTGCTTAAATTTAGCCAAATAAAAGTATCTTCATAAAAGAAATGCCTAAATAAAATCTTTTATTCGAGGGGCTAAATATAAAGGTACGTTGATAATTTTTTCATCATATTTTAACCCTAGTTTTGAAAATCTTATAAGTTTTTCAGGATTAAATTTTTCGTTATATTTTGACAAGCTTTTGCTTTGTATGTTAGATTCTGCTTTTACTTCAACGGGATATACTTTACCCATATGCTGAACTAAAAAATCGGTTTCCATAATTCTAGTTTCGCTATAATATCTTGGCTCAACATTGAATTTATCAACAATTTGTTGTAAGACAAAGTTTTCGGCCATCGCTCCTTTAAAAGAAAAGTCTGTTTTTAACAAAATGCTCTTATTTTCTATTCCAGCAAGTTGTTTTAATAAGCCAGTATCAAACAAGTATAGCTTAAACGCATTTGGGTCATCGTAAGCTTTTATAGGGTATGATGGGGTTTTAGATAAATATACCTTATGAATAATTCCATATGCAACTAGCCATTCAATAGCACCTTCATATTCTCTTGCTCTTGCTCCTTGTCTTACCAGTCCATAAATAAATTTTTTGTTTTCTTTGGCAAGTTGCGAAACTAAACTTTCAAATACCAAAAGAATTCTTCCACTATTAACTTTTCCACTATGCTTTGCAAAATCGTTTTTGTAAATTTCAATTATTTCTTTTTGATTTTTATCAACTAATGATATGTCTTTATGTTTTGTCCATGAATAAACTGCTTCTGGCATTCCACCGATAATTAAATAATAATTATATGCTTCTAAGAGTTTTTGATGAAAAAATTCTTCAATTTTATCTTTTTTGGTTATTTGCAAATAATATGCATAGAGCCCTTTATCCAAGTTTAATAAAAATTCATCAAAGGTTAGAGGATAAATGTCTAATATGTTAACTTGTCCTACTGGATATGAATGAGGTTTTGCAAGCAGGGTCCCAAGTAAACTTCCTGCACAAATAACATGATATTCTGGACTTTGCTCGTTAAAGTATTTTAGTGAATTTAAAGCGGCACTAGACTCTTGTATTTCATCGAAAACAATAAGGTCAGTTTTTGGATTTATAGTTTTGTTTCCTAAAAGACTTAAAAGCTCAATTATTCTTTTAGAGTTTTTGTTTTCTTCAAAAATTGAAGCCAAAGATGGATTTTCGTCAAAGTTGAAATAGAAAAAGTTTTCATATTCAGTTTCTCCGAAATGTTTCATAAGCCAAGTTTTTCCAACTTGCCTAGCACCTTTTAATATTAAAGGTTTTCTATCTACAGATTTTTTCCACTTTAATAAGTCTTTTAATGCGTTCCTTATCATTCTTTAGCTCCTTTTCACATGGTCGTTATTTATATTTTGCACATTTTTGCAAGTTTTTGGAAGTCTTTTTACACATTTTTGCAAGTTTTGGGTGAGTGATTTACACATTTTTGCAAGTTTTAGATGAGCGATTTACACATTTTTGCAAGTTTTCAAAGGTCAAATTACACATTTTTGTAAAAATATCTGAATGCACTTGTACTTGTCAACAAAAGTAGACACGAAAAAAGTTTTTTTATCAAATCCATGGTTTACACATTTTTGCAAGTTTTCAAAGGTCAAATTACACGTTTTTGTAAAAACAACTGTTAAGAAAGAAATCATAGAAGGCTTTTTAGGACAAAAAAGTTCCGTTTTAGGAAATAATTTGCTATAAATTTGCCAAAAAAGCTTATTTAAAAAGGTTGTAATTGGAGATGAAGTTTATTTTTAGCAAGTTTTAGTAACTTTTTATAAGTAGAATGTCTAGAAATGAAGGCTCTAGGACAAAAAAGTTCCGTTTTAGGAAGTTTTTTATTGAACATTTCAAAAAAAAAGGTTATACTAACACTAGAAGGACAAAAAAGTTCCGTTTTAGGAAGACTATAAAAAGGTGCAATATGGTTATTAAGCGCGATTATTATTTAAACAAATTAATTGCTAAAAAAGGAAATGGTTTGGTAAAAATTATTACTGGGGTTAGACGATGTGGAAAATCTTTTTTATTATTTGATTTGTTCTATAATCACCTTATTGAAGATGGCGTTTCTAGAGAGAATATAATAACTTTAAAGCTAGATGAAGTAGGGAATGTTAAATATAGAAATCCTTTTGAGCTTGATAAATATATTAAAGAAAAAATCAAGGATCAAAAAAAGCACTATTACGTTTTCATAGATGAAATACAGTTTGTAGACGATGTGGAAAATCCGTGGCTAAAAGGCAGTGCTAATAAAATTGGTTTTGTAGATGTTCTTTTAGGCTTGATGAATTTTAAAAATCTTGATGTATATATTACTGGAAGCAATTCAAGAATGCTTTCAAAAGATATTGTTACTCAATTTAGAGATAGAGGTGACAGTATTCACTTGTTCCCTCTTTCATATGCAGAATATTGCAAAGCATCTAATGGAGATTCAGAAGCAACATGGCAAGATTATATGACATATGGTGGATTTCCAAGAATAATGCATTTAAGAAACTCACAAGAAAAAGTAGAATATTTAAAGAGCTTATTTAGCAACACTTATCTAAAAGATGTACTGGAAAGAAACAAGATTAAAAATGATAAAGAAAATATAGATGATTTAATTAAGATAGTGGCCTCTTCTGTGGGTTCTCTTACTAATCCAAATAAGATTGCAAATACTTTTAAGTCAGTTAAACAGATTTCAATTAATTCTGCAACGATTGATTTATATCTAGATTATTTTGTAGATGCTTTTATATTATCGAAAGTCTACAGGTATGATATAAAGGGCAGAAAATATATTGGTAGTCCTTTAAAGTATTATTTTGTAGATGTGGGGCTAAGGAATGCTTTGCTTAACTATAGACAACAGGAAGAAAATCATATTATGGAAAATATAATATATAATGAGCTTGTCCTTAGAGGGTACAATGTAGATGTTGGTGCCATAAATCATAGATACATTAATAAAGAAGGAAAGGATATAAAAACAAAGATTGAAGTTGATTTTATTGCTACTCTTGGAAATAAGAAAATATACATACAATCTGCATTGAATATTGATTCACAAGAAAAAAGGCTACAAGAAACGGCTTCATTAAAAAAAATAAATGATAGTTTTAAAAAGATAGTAGTTATAAAAGATGATATTATTCCTTGGATAGATGATTATGGTATACACTATATTGGCATAAGAAAATTTTTAACAAATGGAGAAGATTTAGAGAATATTTAAATCAAGAAATATTTGTGTAATAGAAAATATAGTATAAAATAAAAAACAGATTTGCATGAAGGACAAAAAATTTCGTTTTAGTGGTGGTCGCAAAAGTTCTAATAAGGAAAAGGTGTAAAAAATGAATGTAATAGCAAAGTTTGAAAAGATTTCTTTTGAGCAATTTAAAAAAGACTATAAAGGTAAATTAGATGCAAAAGCAGTTTATGATGATATTGTTTTACCTAAAAGAGCAACTAAAGGCTCTGCGGGATATGATTTTTTTGCAATTGAAGACATAAATTTAAGTACTGGTGAAACCATACTAGTTCCTACTGGGATTAGGGTAAAGATTGAAAATGGTTGGGTTTTAAGTATTTTTCCAAGAAGTGGACTTGGGTTTAAACATAGATTACAGCTTGACAATACTGTAGGCATAATTGATTCAGATTACTATGGCTCATCAAATGAGGGACATATATTTATTAAAATTACCTGTGATGCAAAAACAGAAAAAACTGTCTCAATTAAAAAAGGCGAGGGTATAGCTCAAGGAATCTTTTTGCAATTTGGTTTAGCTAAAGAAGATGAGGTTATCGCTAAAAGAGATGGTGGATTTGGTTCAACAACAAAGAAATAAGGTTAAAAAGTGTTAAATATTAGAGTTTAAACGGTACTGAAAAGTGCCGTTTTTTGTAGGATATGCTCGACAGAAAATAGTTTTTTTCATTTTTGTAGGATATGCTCGATAAAAAGATTAAGTTTTACAAGAAAAATATATAAATAATGATATAATAATATAAAGAAAAAAAGGAGAAGCGATATATGTATATATTTCATTTAATAATAAATATTTTAAAACCAAGAAACATTCCGTCTCTTTTGTATTTTTTGGCAAATATGACACTATGTTTTTTGCTCATGTATTTTTTAAACTTAATTTCATTTGGACAACATATAATGCCAGAAAAATCACAGCTATACAACGGGTTAGTAGGAATTGCGATATATTTAGGGGGAGCAATAATCTTTTTATCGCCAATAGGTGAAGCGTTTTTTAGATTAACATATGAATTGAAAAGTATTGAAAAATATCCCAATTTGGCTCAAGTGCAAGCTATATTTAATGAAGTTTATGCAAAAGCAAAGGCTGAATATCCAGGAATTCCAAGTGGAGTAAAGCTATATATTAAAAATACGGGCATTCAAAATGCAGCTGCTGTAGGAAGAAAAACAATATTTTTAACACAAGGAATCTTATCTTTGCCACCAGATCAATTAAAGGGCATTTTAGCACACGAGCTTGCTCATTTATATCATGGAGATACTGTAATTCTTTTGCTTATCTTAGTTGGAAATATATACATAAATGCCTTAGCTATGGTGATAAAATTTGCTTTATCAATACTTGGAATCTTTATCTTATTAGGCGGAGGAAGAGATTCTAGTGCTAGCGAAAGAATAGGTGGATACTTAATGGCTAGACTTGCAAGATTTTTGGTTGATGTGGTAGTTGGCATTTGGACTTTAATAGGGCTTGCTTTGAAAAACATATCAAGTAGAGCAGCGGAGTTTAAAGCAGATGAATTTGCTTGTGAGCTTGGATATGGTAGACATCTAGCTTCAGCTTTAGCTTTTATTAGTAGAGGTCAAGAAGGTCGGAAAGGCACTTTATTAGATAGAGCATTAGCATCTCATCCAGATACGGGTGAAAGAATTAGAAGATGCGGTGGAGTTGCATAAGATTTGCTTTAGCATCATATAAAAGCTTATTTTTATTTCTTTGATCTTTTAGACTAGTTGATTTTAATATAAAAACTAAAAAGAGATTAATTTATAAAAAACTGTTAAAATGAGCTGACCCCCCAAAAGTTGGACCAAGAAAATCTAACTTAAGGAGGTCAGTTTTTTATTGTGAAAATATAAATATGTTGAGGTAGCACGATTTTTAAAAGCGGAAAAAGAATAGTTTTTGAAATTGGCTAAAAATTAAATTCTTTTGTTGTCGTTATCTATCGTTTTTTACAACTCTTTTTTTGTTTGTTTTAAAAGAAAAAATATGGTTTTACATAAATTTATATTGTTTTGATGCTCGTTTATGGTTTTAAATTGTATTTTTTTAAAGTGAAATACATGTGGAGATATAGGCTAAAACGTTAAAAAAGCGTTAATTCTGAAATTAAATTAAAAATTACTGTACAAAAATGCAAGAAACTCTTTACATAGTTAAAGTTATTTGCTAAAATGTACACTATAGGAGAAAGTAGAATGTTCAACAAGATAGCAAAATCAGTTGTTTTTAGCGTTAGTGAGATAAGAAAGCACTTTCAAACAGGTGCCGCGATGTTTTCATGGCTAAAAAGAAGAATCATAGATAATAATATAGTAAAGATTAAAAGGGATTTGTATTCAATAGTTAATCCAATCATAGGAGCTCCTTTTGCGGATAAGTTTATGATAGGAAGCGCTATAACAAAGTCATCATATATCGCATACCATAGCGCTTTTGAATTTCATGGGTTAGCAAAGCAGCCTGGTAAGACAATGTATGTTGCAGGGGAAGAGAGATTTAGCCCTTTTGATTTTGATGGGATAAAGTACACATACACCCGTAGCCCATTTTCTGAGGGAGTTGTAAGTATAGACAAAGGCTCAGACCTTAAAGTAACAGATCTGGAAAGAACTTTAATTGATTGTTTGAACAATTTAAAGTTATCTGGAGGGGCTGAAGAAATGATGAATGGATTGGAAACAGTCTCTAGCATAAATGAGGATCTGCTTTTAAAATACCTAGAAAAATATAAAACAAATTTATTATATAGAAAAGCAGGATTTGTTTTTTCTCACTATAGAGATCGTCTTGAGCTTTCAGAGAATTTCTTTTCACGTTGCAAAGAGAGTGTAGATAATAATGTATACTATTTCCAAAAAAACGAGCCAGCGCCAGCAAAGCTTGACAAGGATTGGAATCTTATAGTCCCTGAGATAGAGGAAATGATGAAAAAATATAAAGATTCAGAACCAAGTAAAGATAGTTTAGAGAAAAAATAGAAAACCAAGCCGTTATCCTAGTAGCCAAGAAGAAATGGTTTTATGAAGTAGTAATAATACAATAATAGATAATCATTGTTGATTACATTATTGAATTAAATAAAAAAGAAAAAAGGAGCAAAAAAATGAGTAAGAAAAATACAGATAAAAGCGGAACAGAAGAAAAAGTCAATGAGACAAAAGCGAAGAGCAAGAGAAAGGGAAAAGTCTATGACAAGGTCTATGATATGTCCAAGGAGATAGCTATTGCTTTAGCCAAAGACATAGGAAAGGATATTGCTGCGATTGTTGTCCAAGAAATAGTTAAAGAGGTAGTTGCAAAAACAAAAGAAAAAGTCCAGGAAGCAGTTGTTAAGGTGCAAGATGCTGGAAAAGAAATAGCATCAGTTTTGACTAAAGAAATAACTAAGGCCTTTATAGCAAAAGTTCAAGAAACACGTAGCAAAAGTCAAGAGGCATTTGAACAGGCTAAAGAAGTCGCAAAAGAAACAGCGGACAAAGCAAAAGAAACTTTTGATGTGGCTCAAGACTTTGCTGTAGATATTGCAAAGAGGGCAGTTGATAAGACAAGGGAAACTCTAGGAAAAGCTCAGGACTTGGCAAAAGAAACAATGGTAAAAGCAAAAGGTGATTTTAATAAAGCCCAAGAGACTTTTGATGTGGCTCAAGATGTTGCTGTAGATATTGCAAAGGAGGCAGTTGACAAGACAAGGGAAACTCTAGGAAAAGCTCAAGATTTAGCAAAAGAAACAATGGTGAAAGCAAAAGACGAGATTTGCAAAGCTCAAGAAACTTTTGATGTGGCTCAAGATGTTGCTGCAGATATAGCAAAAGAGGCAGCAGAAAAAACAAAAAAGACCCTTGATAAGACTAAAAGCATAGTGTTTGATATAGCAAAAGTTATACTTAATAGAACCCAAGAGGCAGTTAACAAAGCTCAAGATACTTTTGAGAAGACTAAAGAAGTAGTTGCAGCAAAAACTCAAGAAACGGTTGAAAAAGCCCATGATACATTTGAGAAGACCAAAGAAGTGGTCGTAGAGAAAGCAAAAGATGTAGCAAATAAGGCACAAGACACAGTTGAAATGGCTAAAGATGCTGCCAGCAAAGCACAAGAAAACTTTGATAAAACCAAAGAGGAAGCTGCAGAAAAAGCAAAAGAAGCAGTAAACAGGGCAAAGGAATCACTTGAAAAGGCTAAAGAGGTGGCTATTAAGGCTCAAGAAGCTTTTGAGAAGGCAAAAGAAGAGGCTGATGAAATAGCAAAAGAAGTCGCAGAAAAAGCACAAGAAAGCTTTGATAAAACCAAAGAGGAAGCTGTGGAAAAAGTGAGAGATGCGGTAAGCAAGACCAAAGAAGCGGTCGTAGAAAAAGCTAAAGATGCAGCAAATAAGGCACAGGACACAGTTGAAAAGACTCAAGAAAAGCTTGAAAAGACAAAAAAAGAGGTTGTAGAGAAAGCTAAAGAAGCAACCAAGAAAGCTGTTACAAAGAAAGAAAAAACCGCAAAAGAGCCACAGGAAGATAAGAAATAGAGAAACTAAGAACAGTTGGTGTAACGACTATGAAGTTTTCTGTTTACATTCAAAATAGATAGCGGTAGCGGTTATATTTGCAAGTAGGTTAGCCTTAGTACTAATCAGGAGCTGCTTAAAAACTCGATTTTTAGCAGCTCTTTTTCTATCCGAAAACACTCTTATAGATTTGCAAAAATCCATCATATTAAAATATTAAATACAAAATTACGTTAATTTGTTTAATTTTGTTTTAAAAATAATCGTTTTTAGTGTAATCTATACTAATTAGAGATAAAAATGTTTATTGCATTTTATTGTTTCAGTATTGATTAAACTTGTTTTGGAATTAGCTTGTTGTCATAGGTAGACTTAAAGCATCAACCTTGGCTAATTGTCTAAAAAAGTGATATTACATAATACATATACAAGAAAGCAGGGAGCAAAAGTTTGGAAAACATATACGACAAGAAGTATTTACAAAAGAAAGAGTGGCTAGGTTTTGGCTTAGCAGCAACAGCTGGGTATATGGTTGCAGGAATATCGCAAATGTATTTGACGATATTTTTTACTGATATTTTATTATTAAGTCCAACTTTTATATTAGTTTTAATGCTTGTAGCAAGAATTTGGGATGCAATAAATGATCCAATTATGGGGATTTTTATAGATAAAACAAAAACACCATATGGTAAAATGCGTCCATATGTTTTTATTGGTGCTATTTTGATGGCAGTTTCAACAATAGTTTTGTTTATTCCAATAACGGGAGCATCAAATATAGGGAAAATGGTATTTGCTGCAATTGCATATCTAATGTTTGGAATGATTTATACTCTAGTAGATGTGCCAGCAATGGGGCTTATGAGTGTTGCAACACATAATGGGAAAGAAAGGAGCAATTTATTGTCTTTTTGTATAACAATTGGTTCAGTTTTTGGCCTATTACCAATGGCACTATATCTTGTACTTGAGATGTTTATACCTAAAAGTTGGACATATTTTGTTTTAGCTTGTATTGTCGGTATTGCAGCTTTAGTTGGATATATGACATTGTTTTTTACATCAAAAGAAAGGGCAGCAACAGAAACTCAAAAAATAAAAGTGGTAGATATGTGGAAAATTGTTAAGAATAACAAACCAATGGTTTTAACTTTATTAATGTCAATGATAGCTTCACCAAGGTATATAATATTGCCAGCTTTGATGTATGTTGCAACATATGTCGTAAAAATAGATGCTCTAGAACCAGGAGCTGTATTACTTGTTTTAGATTTAGTAATAGGAGTTGGCATGTTTGCTGGAATTTTATTAACTCCTCCTTTATATAAAAAAATCGGATATAGAAAGACTAGTATAATGAGTGGAATAATTGGTGGAGTTGGTCTTAGCCTCGCTTTTATAATGAGTAAAATTATTCCAGGTAATGTTTCATATTATGTATCATTTCCATTTATGGCTATTGGCGGACTAGGACTTGGTGCGTACAATATTTTACCTTACCCAATGGTTGGAGATAGTTTAGATTACTTAGAATGGAAAACAGGCGAAAGAATGGAAGGTCTTTGTTTTAGCCTTAATTCTTTTGTGTCAAAATTTAATAATGCAGTTGGTTTTGTAGGAGTTATGGTTGCATTAATTGCTTTTGGTTTTGTAAAACCTGTAGAACAAGGAGTTCCTCTTCCTCAATCTCAAAAAACCATAGATGGTATATTTGCGACAGTAACAGTAATACCAGGAATTTCGTTATTCCTATCTTTAATCCCTATGCTTTTATATGACTATACTGGTAAAAATAGAGAAAAAATTCTCTTAGAGCTTTCAGCAAAAAGACAAGAAAAGGCTAAAGTACAAGAAGCTTTTGCAATAAAATCTTCAAAATTAGAAAAAGCATCTCATTAGTTAATCAAATCTAAATGAAGATATAAAAAAGAATTTTTAGGTGGCCACAAGGCCTCTTTTTTATTTATCTTAAACGTTTAGGCTACCATACTAACAGTCTAAGTTTAAGTTTTAAAATAGTGTTTTGCTAAATTTGAGTCGCCTTAAGGTTTCTTCTTTTCCTAAAATAGCTGCAAGCTCTGTGGCACCACCAGGAGTTTGTTCATAGCCTGTTATTGCAACTCTAACACACCAAAGTAATTGACCTTTTTTAAGTCCGTTATCTATTGCAGCTTGTGATAGGGTTTCATATAAAGCGGTGTTATCAAAGTCATTATGATTTTCAAGACAGTTTATTGCGATATCAATCGATTTTAAAGCAACATCTCTATCAATTTTCATTTTTTGATGATTGAATAAAGCGATATCATAGGCTTTAAAGTCTTCGATAAACTCGACCATTGTGGGAATATCTGAAAAGATATCTATACGAGACTGTAGTAAAGTGCCAAATTTTTTATAGTCATATTTATCTTTTATTACAGACTTATCAAAATATGGTTTTGCAAGTGTTAGAAATTCGTCAAATGGCAATTCATTTATGTATAATCCATTTAACCAACGCATTTTAGGCTCATCAAAAATACTTGAAGATTTACTAATTCCTTCAATAGAAAAGAGAGAGATTAATTCATCCATTGTCATTTTTTCTTCATTGTTTTTAGGGTTCCAACCAAGTAGGGCAATGTAGTTGATTATTGCATGTGGGAGATATCCTTTTGCAATAAAATCTTCAAAGTTTGCATCCCCATAACGTTTTGATAGTTTTCTTGTAGCATCTTTCATGATAGGTGCAAGGTGCATGTATTGTGGTATTTCCCAGCCGAAAGATTGATATATTAAGTTGTACTTTGGCGTAGAAGAAAGATATTCGCTACCTCTAATAACATGTGAGATTTTCATTAAGTGATCATCGATTACATTTGCAAAGTTATATGTAGGCATACCATCAGATTTTAATAAAATATTATCTTCTAAATCCGAACAATCTACTTCTATTTTTCCAAACACTAAATCATCATAGGATGTTAATCCTTTTGTAGGAATATTTTGTCTAATAACATAGGGTTCGCCATTTGCAATTTTTCTTTCTATTTCTTCTTTCGATAAAGATAAGCAATGTTTGTCATATTTGCCAATGCCTTTTTCATCTTTTAAGCTTTCCAATCTTTCTTTAGAGCAAAAGCAATAATATGCTCCTCCAAGCTCAACTAACTTTTTGGCATAATCAATATATATTTGTTTTCTTTGGCTTTGAATATATGGACCATAGGGGCCTCCTACTAGGGGAGATTCATCTATTGTCATATTTGCTGTTTCTAAAGTTTTGTATATGACATCAACAGCACCTTCAACTTCTCTTTCTTGGTCGGTGTCCTCTATTCTTAATATAAAATCACCATTATTGTGCCTTGCAAATAGATATGCATAAAGGGCTGTTCTCAAATTTCCTATGTGCATAAATCCAGTTGGACTTGGTGCAAAACGTGTTCTAACTCTCATTTTTACTCCTTGTTTTTGTAATATGTTAGTGCATAATAAAACTTAAATCCTAAACTTTAACATATGAGCATACCGCAAAATTAAATGGTTAATTTTTATATGCATTCTTTATATATTAATGTGATGCAAAATTTAAATGGTCAGTTTTTATATGCAAGACCACTAAATTCTAGTGGTCTTATTTTTTATATTTTTCTAGTTTAACTTTATTATTCTGCTCTATTTTTAAAGTCTTTTAAAAATTCAACTAGTTCAGCTATTCTGTCTAAATCATCTTTTGAGAAGTAGTCAATTATGATTCTACCTTTATTGTCATTGCCAACAACTTTAACCTTTGTCATGAATACTTGTTTCATATCATCAACAAGATTTTTGAGTTCTAAAGTTAGTCTTGCTCTTTTTTCTTTAGACATCGGTGTTTTCTCTGGTGGTGGGTTTTTGTATACTCTAACTCTATGTTCGAGTTCCCTAACTGTCATTTGCCCATCAGCTGCTTCGTAGGCTAAATCTATTTGATCTTCCTCATTTGTAATGGAAACTATAGCTCTTGCATGTCCAGCAGAAAGTCTATCTTGCCTTACTAAACTTTTAACTTCTTCAGTTAGTTGTAATAGCCTTAATGCATTTGCAACACTACTTCTAGCTTTTCCAATTCTATCTGCAAGTTGCTCTTGAGTGTATCCATTTAATTTTGTAAGGTCTTGCAATGCTTCTGCTTCTTCAATGGCATTTAAATCTTCTCTTTGTAGATTTTCAATAAGAGAGATTTCACGAATCATATCATCCCCAAGTCCTTCTTTTACAATAGCAGGAACTGTTTTGAAATTTGATGCTCTTGCAGCTCTATATCTTCTTTCACCAGCAACTATCATATATTTATCTTCGCCTTTTTTGACTAGGATAAGAGGTTGCAAAATTCCATGAACTTTTATTGATGACTCTAATTCTTTTTGTTCTTCTTCACCAAAATATTTTCTTGGTTGATTTTTGTTTGGAAAGATTTTTTCTATTTCAATATCATATACTATAGTTCCTTCCATAACTTCCCTTGGTGCAGAGGTAACTGATGCATCTTGGATGTTCTCTAACAATTGGGTTAAACCCTTTCCATATTTTTTTACCATAAGAAAATCTCCTTTCTTTTTATATTTCTATCCTTAAAATAAGGTTTTTTAGCATTTTGCCTAGGTACAAATCTAGTCTTACAGTTGTTTTTATATAAACTTGATTTTAGCCAAGGTATTTTACCGCAGTCTTGCACTTTTTTGTAATCTCAATTTATGTTTGCAATCAAGGTGCGGGTAGTCTTTGCAGTCTTTATGTAATCTTAATTTATGATTTTAGCCAAGGTGTTTTACTGCGGTCTCACGGTTTTTATGTGACCTTAACTTATATGTGAAATCAATATGCTTTGTATCAGTCTTACACTTTTTATGTAATCTCAATTTATGTTTGCAGCCAAGATATTTTGCAGTAGTCTTCTACTTTTTATGTAATTTTAACTTATGTTTGCAATCAAGGTGTTTTATAAAGGACTTGTGGTTATTCTTTTATGTGACCTTGGATATCTATCATTTAATGCGCTAACTTTTTGTATATATACAATAGTTCTGGCATTGTCTTCAAGTTCTAGTTTTTCAACATCTAGTATTTTTAGATTTAGTAGTTTAAGTGCATTTTTGGCTTCTTTTATTTCATTCTCAACATCGGGTCCTTTATATGCAATTATTTTTCCACCAACTGCAACAAAAGGGGCAAGATATTCTACAAGTTCTCTTAAAGGCGCAAAAGCTCTAGCTGTGCATATATCATATTGTTCTCTATATTTATCAAGTCTTCCAATATTTTCCGCTCTTTCTTGAATAGCTGTGATTTTATCTAGTCCAAGTAGGTCTATAGCAGAGTTTAAAAAGTTAACCTTTTTCTTTGTTGCTTCTACCATCAAAATATCAAGATCTGGTCTTAAGATTTTAAGTGGTATTGCAGGTAGTCCTGCGCCAGAGCCAATATCTACAATTTTTGCAAAGGGTGCAACCCTTTTGTATATAACTGCACTATCTAAAAAATGCTTGATTACAATATCTTCATCTTCAATAATACTTGTTAAGTTTATATGCTCATTTGTTTCTTTTAAATGTTTTGCATATTTAACAAAAGATTCAAGCATAGAAGCATTATATTCAATCTTATATTTATCAAAATATTTTTTAATTAACTTTTCTATCATCTATTCACACTGTTTTCGCAAAGTCTTAAATATATAGTTTGAGGCTTTATGTTCTTGTGAAACAATTACAAAATTAGTTTATCATAGTTAACGTAGATGTGCAATAAAAAGCTATATAATGCGACAAAATTTATAAAATGCCTCACTTTATATCTTGTGAAACAATTTTATTTTTATAAAAATAATCAATAAAACTAGCTATATGCGAAACCAATTTGCAACGAAAGCCAAAATTGCGTTGCAAAATGCAACGAAAAATACAACGAAACCGTTTTCGTTGTAAAAGGTTGTACAAAAACCACAAGTTTTTGTGTTTATGTATTAAAAATATGTGTTTTTATTTAATTTTCCTAATGTTTCCTCAAAAAATATATAAAATTGAAAAGTCGCTTATTTCATGCTATGCTTAAAATGGCATATTGTTTTATATAATAATTACTTGTTTTATTTTTTATATGTCATAATCTATTTATTTGGAGTGATTTATGAAAAAAAAGATGTTTATAGGATTTATTTTGTTATTAATCGTTGCTATGACGTTAACTTTATTTGCGTGTAAAAAACCAAGTGGCGACGAGGTGGATCCAACACCTGTTTTTAATGGAATAACGATAACAAAAACTAATGAGAAGGGAGAGCAACCCAAGCTTTCTTCTCCTTCAGGGGGAGCTAGTGAAAGCAATTATGGAGCAGGTAATGGAAAGCATAATGGTGATTGTACAGAAAAAGATCTTGGAATAAATCAAGAAACTCCGTTTAAAAATACTATTCCAACCATTAAAGAAGCTGCAGAAAGCAAATTAGGGATAACTGGGGCTGAAGAAAATGTGTTTTGTGCTGCTAAAGATGAATACGTATACGTTAACATCCATTTAACTAATCCAAGAGGATACCAAATAATATCAGTTATATTCAATGGACAAACATGGGCTTATCAGAGTTTTGAGCCTAATTCAGATGCAGAGCATATAGTTTTAAAATACAATGTTGGTGATATCCCCGGAATAAAAATTTACACTTTAAATGTGATATCTTACTTAGAAGAGCAATATGTAGTGAAAGAAATTTTGCCAGAAGAAAACAATGCTGTTAAAGTAGGAATTTGGGGAGAAAATCCAATATCTCTAAATGTCTCTAATGAAGTTTCTACTCTTACAGAAATAAAGTTTCAAAGTGCGCTTGCGGATGCAGGTTCACTTATAAGTCAAACTGGAGGATATATTAAGGCTGTTTTGTATGATGGAGAAAACCTAGTAGAAAAAGATATTGACATAGGTGATACATCGATAACATTTGATAACTTAAAGCCAAATAAATTGTATCAATATGGCATAGTGGCATGTTTTAATGATCTTAGTGGTTCTGGTCCTAAAGTACAAGTGTTGTATAAAAAAGCAGTGCATACAAAGGCAAATGTTTTATTTGATAGTAATAAAATTAACGTTACAAAAACATCGGCATCATGGGATTATCTATGGAGGAGTGGAGTGTCTTCTTCAATTACTTCTCTTTCTTTATGGAAAGGTAATACAAAAGTCAAAGATTTAACTGCGGGGGAAAAATCTGCAAGTACACTTTTGTGTGATAATACATATTCAATAAAGGCAAAGTATAACTTGAAAGGAAAAGAAGAGGAGATATCATTTTCTTTTAAAACACTTGCAAAAGCTACTCCAGTAGTAAATGTTGTACCCAATGTTTTCACGAAAACGAGCTTAGGTTTTGATGTAGCTATAACAGATAAAGATAGTGTAGGAACAATAGATAGGATTGAGTTGTATCTTGGAGATGAACACAAAACAACTACTTTTAACAAAGACGCAAGGGACTTTAATGGATTAGATCCTAATAAAGAATACACTATTAAAGTTAGTTATAAATATGATTTAAATGATGGTAAAGGCGAGAGAGTTAAGGTTGCTTCCTCTAATGCATGGACTGCAACAGATTTTTCCTTTATTAGCTCACTTTGTACAAATACTGAGCCAGTCAATCAAGGTGAAAATATATATTTCAGGGCAACAGTTAATAATCCAAAAAATATTACTATAAACAAGGTAAAAATTGATGGAATATATTATGATGTAGCTTCAGGAACAAATCAAAGCAACATATTTGTAACTATACCATTTGATAATCAGTTTGAAGGTGGAGATACCGAGATTATTGTTTCAGAAATATCAGGTTTATTAAATGGTGTAGAAAGAAAAATAACTATAACCGATCCTGCTAATGCAACTGGGAATGTTTTTATTAATGGTGCACTTACTGTTAAATCTTTTTCTATAGTAGATAAATATGGAAATAATACTGAGAGGTTGTTAAGTGAAGGGGTAGAGTATCATTATTTAATTAAGTTAGGAAATAAAACGGGTTATGACATTAACAGTATCACAATAAACGGTATAGATTATTCAAAAAATTATTGGAGATTTAATCAAATTGATGATGAAAATATTTTAATCATTACAACATATAATGCTGGTTGGAGAAAAGAGCAATTAACAAAAATAGAATATAGCAATGAATCTGTAGGTAATAAAACTTTAGAAGTTGAATGTGATACAGATTGGTATTTATGTCTTAAGAGCTTTGAGCCTATAGTCATATCGACGCCAGAACAATTAAAAGATATGAAGCATTGTAAATACTATGTGTTAGAAAGCGACCTTGATTTGACTGATGTCGTTTGGGAAAATCCTCAAAATTTTGTGGGATATTTTGATGGCCAAGGGCATATCATTAAAAATATGTCTTTTACAGGCGAAATAGAAGACAGGGACTTTTACTGGGGTTTATTTGGTCAAGCATCAGGTATTATTGAAAACTTAAAAATTTCTGGTCGCTTAGAAATAACCATCACTTCTACAACAGAAAACAAATATAAAGTGCGTGCAGGAGCAATAGCAAGTGTTCCAACTGAAGATCATTACAGTGAAAAAAATAAGATCCAATTGAACCAAGTAGCAAGTAATGTCACTTTATCTATTGACAATCAAACTGGAGGAATAGTTAATATAGGTGGCTTCTTTGGTAGTTTGTATTATTATTATGATCACAACCCAATAGAGCCTCGTTGTGAAATTAAAAACAGTTATAGCACTGGAGTTTTGTCTACTGGCAATGGTTTAGCTCATGCGGTATGCGAAAATTGTTATTTTACAAGCACAGAAGCAAAAGAAACTCCTGGTGTAACTAGAAAAGCCTCTATTCAAGAGATTAGGGATATATTAAAACCTATATGGGGCGATAGTGTATGGGACTTTGATGTCTTAGATGATAATGGAAATCCAACAACAAAAGATAGATATGATATAACATATCATTTAGATGGTGGAGCAAACGATAGGGAAAATTTATCTAAATATACTAAGCGCTCTAGTGATATTGCATTGAAAGATGCAACATGCAAGGGTTATATTTTCCAAGGTTGGTATGATAATGCATCTTTTACTGGAGCCAAAATAACAAAAATTGCTGCTAACACATCTGGAAATAAAGAATATTGGGCAAAATGGCATCAGAAAGCTAGCAGGCTATCTTTTGAGGCAAATGGTGGAAATCCTGTAGAAGGCACAATAATAATTGCTTCAGGAGTAAATCCGCCAATTGCGACAACAACACATGAAAGTGCGACATTTTTAGGTTGGTATACAGCAAGTGGTGAAAGAATAACTCGTGGTGATGGTTCATTCATTAATCCTTGGGCATGTGATGAACAAGAAGTAACATTGTATGCTAGATGGCTATCAGAAGATACTTATACAAGGATAGATGAAAATGGCAACATTGTTGCAAATGGTGAATATATCTTATTTGGTAAATATCCACAAACAATAAAAGCAGATAGTGTAAACATACCTAATCCAGACACGCCAGAAAGCAATGGATATTATTTAGGAAGCGATAATTTCTATTATGCTAAAGTAACTGCAACTCCTAGTGGAAGTGGCTATAAGTTTTCAAACGATACAGAAATTGTAGATGGGACAGATTATTACTTCAAAGTAGAGCCTATTAAATGGAGAATATTGAATTATAGCACTTTAGCTACAGATGCTTATGCTTTCTTACTGTGTGAAAGTATAATAGATCATAAAAGTTACAACTTAGATCCACTAAGTATCGTGTATGATAGCATTTATGAACATACTTTTAAGAATGTCTATACAGAGAGTGCAATAAGAGTGTGGCTAAACAATGAATTCTATAATACAGTTTTTGATGAACTACAAAAAGAATTAATACAAAGAATAGAAGTAGAAAATGATAGCATTAGTGCAGGGCTTGATCCAAATCAGTTTATAGGCTTTAATACTAACGACAAGATTTTCTTACCTAGTTATAGCGAAGTTACAAATGAAGAATATGGATTTAGTGCTAATGACCAGGCTGTAGATGGTGCTAGAAAAAGAAGCGCTGTAGACTTTGCAAAAGCTATAGGCGCTGGTAAAGATGATATTAATTGGTGGTTGCGTTCACCTGATAATTGCAACAATGGGCCTTATATACGCTATGTTTGTGGATGTCCTTACGGTACTGGTGCTGGGAGATGTTTCTCCATTAATACTTACAATTATCAGCACATCTATCATTATATGGGCATTGTTCCTGCTTTAGTGATTTCTATTCCATAAAGTAATTTTAGTTTTTGACATATTGCGAATAGTGCATCTTCGTGCCATATAGAGTTTTCTCATATGGCACGATTTTATAAAAGAATAGCTTAGGTTAATTTTTGTTTTGTCAAGGGTTGCAGTTAAAACCTTAAATCTATTTTGGTGTTGTCTATGATACACAAGTAGAAATTTTATAGATAATTTTAGGCGCAAAAATCAAGTTCAAGACAACAAAGACTTATAAGACCGGCAAAAACAACCATATAATTGATGTTATCTTTACAACGGAAAACACAACGAAAACCTTTTCGTTGCAAATAGATGTTAACTAAATCATATCTACTGGAAGAATTATTGTATTTGAATTGAGTGGTAATATATCTTTTGAAAGGCATATAAGGGCTCCACTTCCAATTTTTTTGTTTGTACTATAACAATCTTTTAATTTTAGATATCTTAGGGGAGTACACATAATTTTCTTCGACTATTTTAAAAATCAATTCCATTGTAGCCAAGTATTCAAAAAAATTAAAACCCCAACATGAAATATTAAGTACATATATAAACATTGAGAAAGCTATTGTGATTATTGTATAATTAACCTAATCTTTCTAAATATATAAAATAATATAATGTTAGGTAAATAGATGAAAAAATATGAGATATTAAAAAAGAAAAAACTTGCTGACAATGTGCATGAATATGAGATTTATGCACCACTTGTTGCTAAAAATGCAAGGCCAGGGCAGTTTATAATCTTGCGAGTAGATAAGGAAGGTGAGCGTGTTCCTTTTACTATTTGTGGTTATGATAAAAAGTTGGGTACGATTAAAATTTTAGTGCAAACTTTAGGATATTCAACATTAAAACTTTCTTTGAAAGAAGAGGGTGATACGCTTCAAGATTTTGTCGGACCACTTGGCAAACCCACAGACCTTTCTCTATATAAAAACATTTTATTAATCGGAGGTGGCATTGGCATTGCAGTTATTTTTCCACAAGCTTCATATTTGAATTCAATTGATAAAAAGGCAGATGTAATAATTGGAGCAAGAAATAGAGAACTTTTAATGTATGATGGACCACTAGAAAAAGAAGCAAAAAATCTATACATTATGACAGATGATGGCTCTTATGGAGAAAAAGGTTTTGTTACAGCAAAGCTTGAAGAGCTTTTAAAAACAAAAACATATGATGTTGTAATGACTGTTGGTCCTGTAATGATGATGAAAGCTGTTTGTGATATTACAAAAAAAGCAAATATAAAGACAATCATTTCTATGAATAGTATCATGGTTGATGGAACAGGAATGTGTGGATGTTGTAGAGTAACAGTAGATGGGAAAACTAAATATGCTTGTGTAGATGGTCCAGAGTTTGATGGTCATAAAGTTGATTTTCTAGAGCAAAGAGAAAGGGGTGCATACTACAAAGAGCAAGAACAAGAAGCATATTGTAAGTTAACTGGAGAAATTCATAAGCATAAAGAAAATAAGTAGAATAAAGTCGATACAATAATGTGTTAGAAACGATTTAAATAGGGAAACTATGAAAGAAAGAAATAAACCAAGATTGCAAGATCCAATTGAAAGAGCGAAAAACTTTAATGAAGTTAATTTGGGTTTTGATGAAGAAACAGCGGTTAAAGAAGCTACAAGATGTCTTCAATGCAAAAAACCATTTTGTGTAGAGGGTTGTCCTGTTGGAGTAAATATCCCAGGTTTCATAGAAAGAATTTACCAAAGAGATTTTGATGGTGCAGCAAAGATTTTAAAAGGGACAAATATGCTCCCAGCTATATGTGGAAGAGTTTGTCCGCAAGAAGTACAATGTGAATCAAAGTGTATTTTAGGAAGAAAAGGTGAGAGTGTTGCAATAGGGGCTTTGGAAAGATTTGTTGGAGACTATTCTATTAGAAATGCAAAACAGCCATCAACAAAAAGTGTTGCAAAAGGAAAAGTTGCTGTTGTAGGCTCAGGTCCTGCAGGGTTAACTTGTGCAGCAGATTGTAGGGCAAGAGGGCTTGATGTGACTATTTTTGAATCTTTACATGAGCCAGGTGGCGTTTTAACATATGGTATTCCAGAATTTAGGCTTCCCATTGATATTGTAAAAAGTGAAATTGAATCTTTAGAAAAAATGGGAGTAAAGATAGAGTTAAATGTTGTCATTGGTAAAACCATTTTTATAGAAGAGCTTTTAGCTACATATGATGCTGTGTTTTTAGGCTCTGGTGCAGGTCTTCCAATATTTTTAGGCATGGAAGGGGAAAATCTTCCAGGCGTATATAGTGCAAATGAATATCTAACTAGAGTTAACTTAATGGGTGCATACAAGGAAGGTGCCGCAACACCTTTAGTTAGAGGCAAAGTGGTTGCTGTTGTTGGGGCAGGTAATGTTGCAATGGACAGTGCAAGGACTGCTTTAAGGCTTGGCGCAGAAAAGGTAATGATTGTATATAGAAGGTCTAGAGAAGAAATGCCAGCTCGCCGTGAAGAAATTGAGCATGCTCTAGAAGAGGGTATTGAATTTCTTCTTTTAACAAATCCTGTCAAAATTTTAGGACAAAAACATGTAGAAGGTATGGAAGTTATAAAAATGGAGCTTGGTGATGAGGATGAAAAAGGAAGGAGAAGACCTATCCCAATAGAGGGTAGTAATTATAACATTGAATGTGACCAAGTTATTATGGCAATAGGTACTAATCCAAATCCTTTAATCGTAGATTCTTGTCCAGAATTAAAAACTGGCAAAAATGGAGTTTTGGTTGTTGATGAAAATTTGGAAACATCTATAAAAAATGTGTTTGCTGGCGGCGATGCAATTAGTGGCTCAGCGACGGTTATACAAGCAATGGGTGCGGGTAGAAGGGCTGCAAAATCAATTATAGAAAGACTAGCACAGTAAATATTGAAGACACAATATAAAGCTAAAACTGGCACGGTAAATATCGAAAGGATACAATATAAATAAAGTTAAAGTTGTTATAAACATAGAAAAGCAATTAAAATTTAAAAATCGATTGCATATATAGGAAAGTAATATGAAGAAAAAAATGCCTAAAATTACAAAATGGTTTCGCTTAGATAGATCAGCAGACATCTATCCTATGAGTACGACTAGAACTATACAAAGTAACTTTATGATTTCAGCAGAACTTACTGACTATATAGATGAAGAAGTGTTAGCAAAAGCTGTAGATAAAGCTTTAGATAGATATCCTTCTTTTAGGGTGCAACTTAGAAGAGGGGTTTTTAGATATTATCTTGAAAGAAACAATTCAACTCCTAAGATATGGCATGATAATGGAATAGAATTTGAGCCTATTGACTTTCTAAGCAATAGAAGATTTTTATTTAGAATTAAGGTACATAAAAAAACAATGTCGATGGATTTTTTCCATGGACTTGCAGATGCAACGGGGGCAATAGAATTTCTAAAAACTATCATATATACCTATTACGATATGTTAGGAGAAGACTTGGGTGAGCCTATCGATATTAAAAGAGCAGAAGATCCTGTTGATAAAAGTGAATATGCTGACGATGTTCATAAATACTATAAAAAATTCAAGCTAAACGATCCCGTTGTAAAAAGGATGATTGGTAAAAATTGTTATGGCATAAAGGATAAAAAATTTAAAGCTCCAGGCTATGCTCTAACGGAAGTAAAAATGGATGCAAAGCATGTTTTAGATGTAGCTAGATCGCATGACTGCACAGTAACAGAGCTTCTTGCTGGGATAATATTACTTGGCATAAACAGTGTATATAAGAATCCCAAAAACAAAACTTTGGTAGCCATGATTCCCGTTGATTTAAGAAGGCATTTTGTTTCAAATACAATGCACAACTTTACAACAATGGTTAGATGCCCAATAAATCCAAAGGAAGTTAATGCTGATATTAGTTCATATGCTAATGCCATAAAAGAAAACTTAAGAGCGGCAACTAGTAATACGAAAGCTTTGCAAGCACAATTATCTTTATCTGCATTATTGTCAAAAAATCCTTTAACTAAAATATTTCTACTTGCCCTTAAAACTTTGTTTGTTAAACTTCCTAAATTTTTGTCTATTGGTACAAAGCAAACGATAATTATAACAAATTTAGGGCTTAAAAAAGCACCCCCAGTTCTTTATGAAAAGGTAGAAAAGATAGCGGTTCATCCAAATGTATCAAATAAGGTTCCAATTAATGTTGGCATCATTTCTTTTGGCAACGCTTTAACAATAAACTTTACAAGAAAGCTTGTTGATGCAAAGCTTGAACTTGCAGTTTTAAATATGCTCAAAGAACTTGGCATTGATACTTATGTTTATGCTAACACTAGAGCAGAAAAGATTTACAAAAGGCGACATTTAAAGCAAAATAAAAAGAAGAAAGCAAAGAAGTTGGACGAAAAATAACTTGAGAATATTGTCTTTATTTTATAAACAATTTACGGTAAATCCACGTAGTTTAATTTAATACTGCAAAATAGTAGTTTGTGATAAAATATACAATTTGTGTTTTTTGTTGCAAAAATTTTTTTCTTATATTGGACATATTTAACTTTTTTCTAACGAAATCACATCAATTTTAGCTTTTTAGCTCTTTGATTTCGCCCCCTGTTATGTCTCCCGAGTTGTAAGATTAAATGAA
>LSQX01214481.1_pt1 | contig 72850 bp, 59 predicted proteins | sample 654561 | NCBI WGS metagenome assembly LSQX01 (sample SAMN04489861, study PRJNA283612) | anaerobic digester metagenome | isolation source: 4 biogas reactors fed with cattle manure at either 37C or 55C with and... | place: Denmark: Kongens Lyngby | collected 2014
ATTATTGACGTGTACGATCGAACGGTAATCGACTATCACATCGGGCTCAGCTGCACCGCTGAAGAAGCCGCTGCGTGCCTTAAGGGCGCCTTTTGGAGCCGGATCGGTGAGATCGGCGATGCCGGAGTGGTTATTCGCTCGGATAACGGTTCGCAATTTGTCAGTAATCGCTTTCAGGCGGTCTGCAATGAATTGGGCATCAAACCCGAGTGCATTCCTGTGAGGACGCCGAATAAGAACGCCCACATCGAGGCCTTCCATTCGATACTGGAAACCGAATGCTTGGGCCGGTATGAGTTCAACAGCTTCGCAGAAGCCTATGTGGCGGTCGTTGAATTCATGGATTATTACAATAACCGCAGGCTTCACAGATCCCTGGGTGATGTTCCTCCGGCCGAGTATCATCATGCATGCGTGAGCAATACTGCGAGAACTAACGTAGTGAGAGTCTAATGTCCAATATTATGGGGTTAGCGCGCTCAGACAGGCTCCTAGACAATTAGACATGACAGACTAGCGATCATTCGTGTCATTCGTCGCGAAATAGATGCAAGCGGTTCTCTTTGACACACAGGAGTGTCTCATCAAGATCCTGCCGCTATGATCCTGTGATCTACATACCCACGCCATAGCCGAACTATGAACTCGCGAGGCGTTTTGCCTCAAAACCTATAAGCGGCATTATATTGCGGGGAAAGGATTCTGCTATGATTAGGCGAACTATACTGCAATAATACAACCAAAACACGGGGGAGATGGCATGCTCAAGCGATGCAACCGGACAGTCATCGTAATCGCGGCAGGTATTCTGTTGGTCTTGTTGACGTCATTGGCAGGGGTTGCAAAAGAACCTGTGAAGATCACGTTTGGCTGGTGGGGCAACGTTGCCATTGCCGAGGACTACGAAGTCGTTTTTCAACGTTTTCACGAGCTGAATCCGGACATCATAGTGGAGGGGATCCACTGGGGATGGTCTAGCGATGCTAGGGAAAAGCTCACGGTAACACTGGCGGCGGGCACCGCACCGGACGTTTTCATGATCCCCTCGAACTCGTTCGCTCCGGCGTTACTACAGCTCGACGACTATGTGGCCCGCTCACCTGAGCTGATCCGGCAGCTCGTTCCCGACGGCGTTCGCTCTTGGCGAGTTGATATTGACCGATACGGTGTCGTCCGCACTGGAACCGGTAAACAGATCGGCCTGCCGCTTTATAGCTTCGCCACAGCCATTGCGTACAATCAGAATATGTTCGACGAAGCCGGCATCAAGCTGCCGGATCCCGATTGGACCTACGATGACTTAGCTGCCATCGGGCGTAAACTGACAAAAGACGACAACGGGGACGGGCGCCCTGAGGTATACGGGTTGGAATGGTATTACCGTTCCTCTACCGGCATAGGCCCGTTAGTGGCGGCTTACGGCGGATCATGGCCTCCGTTTACCGACGACCCGATAACCATCACCATCAACAGACCGGAGAATCTGGTGGGTTTGGATGTACTGCGGCGCTGGATTCACGAGGACGGGTTCCACCCCATGCCCAGCATCGGCTTACGTAACCTCGCAGCCAAGAATGTGGCCATGGTTCAAGGTCATAACGATACGTTTCTTGGCTATCCCAAGGCTATCGGTGATCAGTTTGTTTGGGATGTACTGCCTATGCCGGTTGGTCCGGCAGGACGCTTCTCGCAGGTATTCCACCAAGGCATCGGCATAAACGCCAGCACCCCGCATCCCGAGGAGGCTTGGCGATTCATCTTGTTCTTCTTAGGCAAAGATGGCGCCATTCTGCAGAACCAGAAGACCGTGCGACTGAACAGCAACATCGTGGCGGCTCCGGAATACATCAAGCGGCTGCCGTTTAACGGCGAAGTGATATTAAAGTCCTTTGAGTACGGCGTGCCGTCGAGACCGTCTCCGCCTATTCAGACCAATATCCACAACGAGCTCTACTCGGTATGGAACGGGCTGGAGAGTCTGAGTACCGCCACTGAACGTATAGCCAAGGTCGTAACCGCTGAACTGGCGGAAATCTTCAGTAGGTAATCAACATGTCAGCTGGGATATGAATCGGGGGCAGCCCCTTGTCAAAGGATGTGCACCGAAGAGCGGGAGCGGGTAACATCGATCGGAGATTGGCAAAGGGGCCCGGCGGGTGAGCAATAGGGATGGATGTCCCCGGCATTGGCCGTCGGTTCAAGAAAGGCATACGCGGCGCCGGCCTAGGTTCCCGCCTACGGAGTATGCAATCCGGGTGGGCGTTCAGTCGTTTGGGAGATATCTCAAAAGAGGTGGGTTTGCGGTTAGCTTCCGCAGGAGCTATCCGCAAACCCACTCCCCTAGGATGACGGTATCCGTCTATAGCCCCAGACTCATCGGCTCATACTCGCTGAGGACCCTGATGCCGGCAGTATGTGTCCATCAATCTCTCAGGCCAAAGGTGTCGTCTCTTCAGGTCGTATCCAGCACACACTTGCCACGCGCACAAAGTGTGTTCCGTCTTCGTTGGTCACCGTTACATAGCCGGGCGACACGCTTTGTAACATGCCGACGACGTTGCCATAGGGCGTAGTGATCTCCACCCGCCGTCCGACGAATGCCGATAGGCGGGTTGCGCTGTGTCTCCGTCGGCGACGATAGGCCTTGATCCGGGCCAAAAAAACCACCTCCAGTACGCCACCACACTGTATGCAATTGGTGACGCACCGGTCTCTGAAAAGACGACACGGCTGATCTGTTAGTAGCCGAGGTACAGACGCGGACATCTGCGCCGACGTATACAGATCGCGGAATCTTGGCACCAGCGCGCATGATCGCGTGAGCCGGATCGGCACCTCTTGTTGGCGGTTTTTGAGGAACGGCGTCGGCAGCAGACAACCACGCACTCACCCGGGCGCAGGTTGATGACTCGCCGTACGCGCATAGCGTTCCCCCCTCTCGTGCGTATTGCTGGGCCTGGCAATCTAGGTTACGCAACGGCAGGAGAGTTGGTATAGGTACCGATGCCTATTTGTTGAGTGCAATGACGAAGCGGCTCCGTCGGGAGCCGCTAAAAGAATCGTGACTACAGGTCATTGGGATCGAGCCAAGCGTGGCATATACGTTCGCGACGATGGGTGTAGGTGATATGCAGCAAACCGTCTTGGGCGAGGATGATCGCCGGATAGGAGTATTCGCCGGGCTCGTCTTCCAAGACCAGGTGCCGGCCCCAGGTATTGCCGCGATCTTCGGAGACTCTGATCCATAGCGGAGTTCTTCCCTTTTTTGTAGGGTTGTAGACCATGACCAGGCGTCCGTCGGGCAGGGTAACGGCATCGATGCCGCTGTCCGGATTGGGCAGTTCCGTGGGTGTGGCCACTGACCACGTACGTCCGTCATCAAAAGACTGGCTGCGCCAGATAAATCCGGTGCTCGTGCGGAAGTACATCTGCAGTTCCCCGTCGGGCCAGGCGACCAAGGTAGCTTGGATGATGTCCGGACGCTCGGGCGGTGCGGGCACGGGACCGTAGAAGGTCCACTCATCGATCTCGTCGCTGTAGACGCACAAGACACTGTTGTCCTCTCGGTCGCTGTAGGCCGGGATGGCCAATTCCCCTGTGCGCAGGCGCAGAGGTTTGTTTTTTATAAGGAAGCTCCACTGATCTTTCAAAAGCCGCGGGGGTGACCAAGTCCATCCTCCGTCGGTTGACCGGCAGTAGTAGGTCATGCAATCCAGACACCAGCCGCTGCCATGACGCCCTTCGCTGCGAATGAAAAACAGCCAGATGACCTCTTCGTTCTCGTCCTTTCCGGGCTCAACAAAGAGCGCCGCATTGCCATAGGGACGAGGGACGGTCATACCGGCGATGGCTCTGATGTCCCGCCATTCATCGTCCTGGGGACGCTTGCGTCCGAACAGGACCACGGTCTCCGGGTGATTCTCGTGGGGGCCGCCGAACCAAGCGGCGATAAACTCACCGTTGAGTCGCTGGGCGATGGTCGATCCGTGACATGAGGGATATCCGGGCAGACGATCGTATAGAAACTCTTTTGTCAAAGCCAAATCGTCACACCTCCTGGTGATGATAGCAGCCGGCTGCTTTGAAGGCGTTCTGTAAAAACAAGGCGAATACGATTCTGACAGAGATATCGTTCTATTGACAACACCGAACTCCTGCCGGACGAGGACGGCGGGTCGGTGAGACGGAGGAGGTCTGCGGCATCATGCTCAACGAGAAGTACCTCATCATTCACGCTGACGATATCGGCATGTGTCATTCGGTCAACGCGGCTACCTTCCGGGCCATGACCGAAGGTGTGGTCAGCAGTGGGAGCGTCATGGTCCCATGCCCATGGTTTCCGGAGGCAGCGGCTTGGGCCCGGGAGAATCCGGATGCTGATCTGGGCATTCATCTCACTTTGACCAGCGAATGGCGCTACTATCGTTGGCGTCCAATAGCTCCTTTGGACAGAGTCCCAACCCTTGTGGACGACGAGGGTTTTATGTGGCGCTCGACACGGGAGGTGATCGAGCATGCCAAACCTGAAGAGGTCGAGTTGGAGATTCGGGCCCAGATCGAGCGCGCTTTGGCTTTCGGCATGAAACCCACGCATACCGACTCTCATATGGGTACCCTATTCTACGATCTGCGCTTTTTCGAAATCTACGTTCGGGTCAGCAGGGACTACGGCATCCCTCCGATGCTAATGGAGCTGACTCCGGAACAAGTCGAGCTGGCGCGTCAGATGGGAGTCGATCTGCCAAAGCGGATGGCGGCCTACGTGAAAGAGGGGCCCTATCTCGATCGGTTGATTCTCAGCGCTGAAGGAAAGACCCTAAAAGAGCGAACCGCTGATTTCTACCGCTTATTGGAGACCATTACGCCCGGTGTTACTGAGCTGATCGTGCACTTGATGCAGGATGATGAGGAAGGACGTAACATAGCCGGCAGCTGGCAGCAGCGTTACTATGAACTCCTGATCTGTACGGCGCCTGAGACCAGATCCCGCATTGAACGGTTGGGGATAAAACTGGTGGGTCATCGACATTTGAAGGAACTGAGATCGATGTAGTCCGGGAGGGAATATATTGCTTCTTGACATGCACGTTCACACGACGGCTTACTCTGACTGCGCGCAGATGTCACCTTACGAGATGGCCGAGCGCGCTAGGGAAGTGGGTCTGGACGGTGTGGTCATTACGGAGCACAACGCGATTTGGTCCGATGAAGAGATAGCCGAGTTGCGCAGGCTTTTCCCTGGTTTGGCCTTCTTTCGAGGAGTGGAGGTCAGCGCCAAAAAGCATCACGTCTTGGTCTACGGCCTCACGGATTTCACCGGCTTTGAAGCCGGGATGCCAGTGCAGGAGGTTGTGGCCCTGGCCCACGAGAGAGGGGCCGTCGCCGTGTGGGCTCATCCCCTTCAGTATTCTTTGGCTCCGCATCCGGAAGGCCTACAAGCCGGATTTGATGCTTGTGAGACGCGGAGCATCAATATCGATCGTCTGGAAAGGGACAGATATCGGAAACTTGCTCGACGCCTGGGTATTCCGGAGATGGCCAACAGTGACGCACATCATACCTTGACTCTGGGAGCCTACGCGACACGCTTTTGGCATCCGGTCAAAGATGAAAAGGAGATCGCCGAGGCGATCCGGCAAGGAGCGTTTACTCCGGAGGAACGCTTCCGGTGGAGTAAACCGGCATCGGCCATGCGCGAGAAGTTGTGGCATCGCAGGATCAGGGGGATGTTGGCCAAGGGGATCAAGGATCCCGTGGAGATCAAACGGCGCGCCGGAGCCTCTTTGCAACGCATTCGCCGGATTATGGAGCGGGAGGTAGGCAGACAGTATACTACTTGAGCTTTGAGATGTGACGAGAGACACGCTCTTTCGCGGCGGTCTTTCGGCCGACGAACTGGTTCACACGCTGCTCGCCGCTGTGCGGGCGGCTTTTTGATCTTAAGGAGGCGATAGAGATCCCGAGTTCGACACGCGAAGACCAGATCGAGGCATACGGAAAATCGGAAGTCCCACTATGATGGGGTTTTTCAGCCGCCGATCGTAGACAAACCACGAAAACTGGTAGGCACACGTTGTGTGGAATAGTACTTCCTTTTAGGATTGTAAGTTTCTATGATGTAGGCATGTATATACGTACCGTACCCGCAAAAACAAAGACGGCTCGACCGTCACATATGTCCAACTGGCCCACAACTACCGACATCCCAAGACCGGCACGCCTACAGCCAAGGTCCTGTATTCATTCGGGCGAGCCGATCAGCTGGACGTAGATGAGCTGAAGCGCTTGGCCAAGAGCATCACTCACTTTCTGAATCCGGAAGACGCGCTCGAGGTTCAAGCGAGGCTCGATGGGAACGACAGTGGCATGCGTTTTGTTGCCAGCAAGTCTCTGGGCGGTGTCTGGGCGCTCAATGAGTTGTGGAAACAGCTCGGTATCCACCGTGTCCTTGAGACATTGGCCAACGGACGGCAACTGAGCACACCTGTGGAACGTGCCATCTTCGCCATGGTGGCCAATAGGGCTCTGGCCCCCGGCAGTAAGCGGCGCGTCGAGTCATGGGTCAAAGAGGATGTTGCCGTGCCCGGGCTCGAGGAGGTTTCCGTATATCAGTTGTATCGTGCCATGGACTTCCTGTTGGAAGCCGAGGAAGAGATGCAGCGAGAGGTGTACCACTCCGTCGCCCATCTGTTGAACCTGGAAGTCGATCTTCTGTATTTCGATACGACTTCGACGTACTTCGAGGCCGAAGATCCCGATCAAGGTGAGGGAACGTCCTCATCAGACAACGGTAAGCGTTCGAGCACGATACGAAGACTGGGTCATTCGAAAGACCGTCGTCCGGATTTACCCCAGGTGGTTATCGGCTTGGCCGTGACTCGGGAGGGTATCCCCATTCGGTGCTGGGTCTGGCCCGGCAACACCGCGGACATGTCCTTGATCCGACAAGTCAAACAGGACTTGATCGGTTGGAAGCTCGGACGAGTGATCACGGTCGTCGATCGGGGCTTCACTTCCGAGGAGAATCTGCGCGTCATGCAGCAGGCCGGCGGCCATCACATAGCCGGAGAACGGATGCGCAGCGGCAAAGCAGATGTGGAAGCGGCGCTGAGCAGGAGCGGAGGATACCAAGAGATAGCGAGCAATCTGCACATCAAAGAGATCATCATCGGCGAGGGATAAGCTCGCAAGCGTTATGTGCTTGTTCGCAACCCGGAACAGGCCAAACGGGATCGAGCCCAAAGGGAGAAGCTAATCGCCCGGCTGGAAGAAGAGTTGGAGCAACTGAAGCACCTGGACGCGGGCAAACATCCCAAGGCTGTCTGCACACTGCGAAGTCATCCGACGTACGGACGATACCTTCGTGAGACGAAGATGGGCCAACTTTGCATCGACAGAGCTAAAGTGAAAGACGAAGAACGACTTGACGGCAAGTACCTGTTGCGCACCTCCGACGATACACTCACGGCCGTGGACGTGGCCCTCGGGTACAAACAGCTGGTGGAGATCGAGTCCGCGTTCCGCACCCTGAAGACAACGCTGGAGCTGCGACCCGTCTACCACCGTCTTGACGAACGTATCCGTGCTCACGTGGTGCTTTGCTGGCTGGCCTTGTTATTGGTACGTGTGGCAGAGTTGCGGACAGGGAAGACTTGGCCGGTGATCCGGGACAGATTGCAGCGAATGCATCTTGGTGAATTCATCGTGGGCAACTCCAAGTTGCTCCGCCGGACGGAAACCACCGATGAACAGGCTTCCATCCTCGATGCTATGCGGGTTTGCGAGCCTCCGACCATCTTTCACAAAGACCTTAGTGAGGCAAATACCACGTAGATACACGACAGCGATTTAACCGATTCGTCTGGGCACCGTTATTATGGGGTTATGGTGCCTTTTCGTGTACTCCGCCGTGTCGAAGTCGGGGAGATCTTGGCCCATCAAATTTCCTCCGCCGTTGCAGGAGTAAGGGAACAGATGGGTGAATTCTCAAGTTGAATCGGTTCAATATTGTGGCGGCCAGTGTTTGCTACATGGATAGGAGAGTGATGACCCGTGATCCGCAGTCGGTCGAACGTAGCATGTATCTTGGCTATATTTGTGTCGATGATTCTCAGCGTAGTGGCGGCGGCGCAAGTGACGATCACGTACGGAACGAACAACAGCTTAAACGATCTGACGGCCTGTAGGGCGGAAGCGGAAGCATTCATGCGCAGTCATCCGGACATCAGAGTCGAAGTGGTGGGGATTGGCTCAACGGGAGATCGGATTCTGGCTGCGGGCATGGGCGGTGCTCTGCCCGATGTGTTCATCGTCAAAGAGCAATACTGGGGCATGGTGAAGCGATCGGGATTTGTGTTGGACCTCACTGACAGAGTGTTGCGCAGCGGACTGAGATTGTCGGAGTTTGTCCCCGATCACTTGGAGGACGTCAAAATGGACGGGCGCTTCTACGGTATGCCGGCTCAGGGGTACGGCTCCGAAGGCGTCGAATTGATGGCCTATAACAAGGACTTCTTTGACCGGGCGGGCTTGGCCTACCCGACCGACGATTGGACCTGGGATGAGTTTGTGGCGATATCCCGCAAGCTGACGAGGCGGTCCGGCGATCAAGTGGAGCTTTGGGGTAATACCGTCGGTCAGCCGACAAACCGTCACAGCCTTCGCTGGTTCCTATACGCATTCGGGGCCAGCGTTGTGGATCCGGTGAACAACACGACGGGTCTCACCAGCTCGCAGGCGTTGCAGGCGGTACAGTTGGCCGATGATCTGGTGACGGTATATGGCGTCTCTCCGCCGCTGGCCGGACGCGGTACGGGTCCGTTCCTGGCAGGTCAGACAGCCATCTTCGGCGGCGGCCGCAGTGACATTCAGGCGGCCATCGAAGAAAGCGGCTACAGGGTGGGCGTGGTCATGACGCCAAAAGGTCTCGAAGGTGCCCGGATGGATTTTCTCTATCCTCCGCACGTGTGGGCCATCTCCAAGGAGAGCCGTTATCCCGATGAGGCCTGGATCTTCCTGAAGTGGCTCCTTGAGGATCCTGAACCGGTGACTATCCGGGCCCAGGTCAACACATACGCCACAGTGCCGATGATCTCCAACATCCGCGTTTTCGAGCGGACCTTGCCCAGCCATCTGCGCGAGGAGTGGTGGCCAGCCATTCGCCGCTATCAGCCCATCCGGCGCAAACACGACCGGCTGGGCGGTGTAGAGGACACTCTGTTTGCCAAGATCAGCGCACAGCTCAAGGTATTCTACGCAGGAGAGCAATCACTCGCCAATGCGGTGGCCAATATACGGACTGAGATAGAACCCATGTTGCGGGAAGAGGGGCTAATACGCTAGAGAGCCCCTGTGGAGGATATCCTGGAGGGAGCGGCCTTCGGCTGTTCCCTTTTTTGTTCACAGAAGCGGGATGCGCTCGTCAGGAGGGATGAAAGCGGAAGAGACGGCCCGACACGAAGGACGAACGACCAGCTCCATCGATACGTATTCGCAGCGCGGTTCGCTGTCGTAGGCTTTCTCGATGCGATCCAACAACCGCTGGCTGGCTCGGGCACCGACACTTTCGTAATCGTATGTCATGGAGGTGATCTGCGGACGTGAAAAGGCGGTGTGGCTGTTGCCAAAAGTCGCTACCGATACGTGCTCGGGTATCGCCAGTCCCTGATCGGCCAAGGCGGCGGTGGCGCCTGTCACAAACGCATCGTTGAAGGCAATGAGCGCGCTGAAGGGTACCGCACTGCTTATGGCCTGAAGAGTGCCCTCGTAGGCGTCTTTGGTGCTATAGCCGCTGACTGGGTAGGTGTGGATATACGACACTGGGATGCCTGCTTCCTCATATGCATTCCGGATACCATGTAAGCGCCGTCTGGCGCTTTCGCTGTCGGCGGGATGGAGAAAGGCCAAGACCCGGTGTCCCAGCCGCAAAAGATAGCGGGCCAGGGTGTATCCGGCGTTGACTTCGTCCCACAGAAAGCAATCGATGCTGTCGATGGATCTGGAGCCGGATATGCCCACGACTTCGATCTCTCGCTTGCGCAGGACGTCAATCAGTTCAGGACGAGCCAGATCCCAGGTGAGGGAGAGGATCACTCCGTCCACCCGAAGTTCGACGACGCGTTCGATACTCTCGCGGGCCGCTTCGGGATCCCCGCCAGTATCGAAGACAAAGACCGTGTAATGCCGTTGACGGGCTATTCGGGTTGTAGAGCGCAGAATGGCCGAAAAACCGGGGTTGGTGACGTCAGGCACCAGATAGGCCAGTGAATGGGTACGCTGGCGCTTCAGCGCCCGGGCATAATGGCTAGGTCGGTAATCGAGGGCTCGGATAGCCTCGTTAACCTTCTTTTGAAGCTTTGGAGAGACTCGTCCCGTGCCGTTGATCACCGCAGACACGGTGCCCACGGAGACCCCGGCATAGCGGGCGACATCATGGATGGTGGCCAATCTTTGGACTTCCCTCCGGATGCATCAGAGCGCTCAACACCGTGTGCCGAGCGCCTGACATTATTTTCATTATAGCAGAGTTCCCCGTGCGAACCAACGCACAGCCTGATTCGGCTACCGGCGCAGGCTGAGCCGAAAGCCGTTGAGTACGACGTCAGACTCGGCGGTATACACGATGCGCACGGGAGCTCCGCCCGTGATCCTCAATGCTGTCTCGCCTATTTCATCAGGGTTGAGACCGCAGGTCTGCCGTCCTTCGGCTGCGAGCCGTCCGTTTACAAAGACTCGCAACAGTTTGAGTTGTTCACAATCGGCGTGGCAGTGATGGAAAGCGACCAGATCATATTCGCCGGGGGGCAGACCGGCCAAGATCAGTTCGAGCGATATGGCCTCTTTTTCCTTGTGGGCATTGGCACGCACTTCGCCTCTGATCAAGGCTGAGTGCTCCAGCATGGGGCCGGATACGACGGGATCGCGCCAGCGAAACCCCAGGGTGGTATTAGCACTTGCCGCCACCGTTAAGGTGACTGGGCCCAGAGGGCTGGCAAATGTTTCGGTCTGCGGGCTGCAGATCATGTCCATTTCTCTCTGCCAGCTACGAGCGTGCAGATCTTGTGTATATGGCGGCAAAAAGACTTGGAATCCGGGCAGAGGCTCAAACTCACCTGGCGCAAAGTACACATTCAGGACGTGTCCATCTTCCATTTCTGCGGCGGGCCACACTGCTTGGGGTATCAAACGTTCCCCTGTAGCTGTCACGGCGCCGAAAGAGAAGCTCCAGGCCCCGCACGAGAGCCCCGTGGTGTTGGTGAGGGAGACCACGAGGCAGTTGCGTCCTTCATTGAGATCCACCTCAACGGATCGAGAGCGAAAGTGCGGATGATGGCCCAGATCGACGGCAGGGGCACCGTTGAGGCGGAATCTCAACGTGTCATCCCAGCCGAAGGTCAGCGTGGCCTTCGTGGCTCGATCGGTATGCAGCGCGCACGCAGCCACGGCAGCCACGTCAATCAGCGTGGCGCTGTTCTCGTTTGATGGCAAGGGTCGGAAAACGTGGTTGAAGTCGATAAACGAGCGCAGCGCGGCGCGTCGGCGCCAAGGCCGTCCATGGAGCAGGCTGTCGGGCTTATCTGGCCCGGATGTGGGCAGATCCCAGTCAAGCGGGCAAGAAAACGGCCCGTTGACAAACCAATGGCCTGTGTCCCGAAGGGGCAGATCATACGCTCTGCCAGGGCTGCTTCCCGGCAATCTCTGCGGGTAGGGAGGCATGGCCACATAGGGGTAGGTCGGGACGGCGGAATACCAGTACACCGTGGCCGCCACGTCATGGGCTCGCGCTCCGAAACGGAGGTGGATAGAGTCATTGAAACGGATCTCGTCATGGACGAAGAAGCGATAGCCCACCATCTGCTGCAGGTCGGTGTCATCGGCGTTCTTTTGTGCGTAGTAGGGCATGTCGGAGTAAACGGAGGATTGTGCCGGGTAGCAATGACCGCCGTAGGACGTGCCAAAAGTGTCTTCGCCTCCGATGCCCCTCAGCAGGGCCGGATACGGTCCTGCGCCGTCTATGTAGATGTTGTCGGAACCGGCATGGCTCCAACGCATGATATGCCGGCTGTGCAACATGTCTACGCTGTAGACAAAGCCTACCAGACGGCCCGGACCGTCCGCGTCAAGGATCAGAAAATCATCTTGATAGTCCGGCACCGGGGCCTCTCTGCGCCATCGGGCGCAAAAACGCATGGGTTCGGTCAATTCCTGATCAGGATACTCATGCCAGTCTATGATGTAGTAAAGACGCGAAGGCTGCCCTGATCCGTTCTCGACGGTGATCAGAGCGGATCTGCTGAACGGCATGGGAAAATAGCAGGTAAAGCCGTTATGCGGCTTCGAAGCCAAGAAAGGCGTGTTAATGGTGTAGGCCGCTCTTTGCGGGTTTTCCCCGTCGCGATTACATTCCGATCGGTTATGCATCACTCCGAAAAAATCGGCTAAAGGAGCCTCCACGTGGGGCACGGACGAGCCGTCGAAGTAAATGCGCAGGATCAGCTCCCGTCCGATGCCGCGTCCGGTCACCCAAAAACGGCGAATGCAACCCGGGCCGCTGATCTCGGCAAGTGTGTCGTGTTCTTGTACGTTAAAGCGTCTGCTGATGCGCCTGGGCACTCCCGCTGTCGGCAGGCGAAGACCCCAAGGCTGTCGGGCTTGGATGAGGTGGGCCGAGTGTGCCCCTGCTAAGCTGACCACTCACTTCATCTCCTGTCGCCGGATAAAGGCAAATGAATCGGTTCGTCCAAGAATCATTTCCCCGCTCCGCCTCAATCTCCTGCTACTGAGGTGAATCAGGCCCGTCGTCTCTCAAGCCTGTGCCTCACCCCCTCTGGATGGCCGTATCGCTGTCACATTGTGCCTGAATGGCACAGATAGCGGCGCGATTTGCGACGAATTCTCGCCCGATACGAAGGAAATCCGATTCAGTCGGACAATGAAGGCGATGAATCGATTCAATCCATCAATGGGATCAGTTGATCAAACACATGATTGGAGGTTGGGGTGAATGGTAAAGCGCGGCGTCCGAACATGTATGGTAGTGATGACAGCGATCTTTTGTCTGTGCGCAGTGGCAACGGCGATGAATGTCACCGTGACCGCTCAGCCCGAATTGGAGGCCACAAATCGGCTGGTTAACCCCGATGTCGAGGAGGGAAAGTCGAGTCCTGACGGTTGGCGCACCGGCGGTGCTCGGCCCGGAGAGGTGGAGTGCCTGTGGAGCGACGATGCTTTCAGCGGTGAAAAAAGCCTCTATCTGGCCAGCGTTCGCGGTGATTTGACAGGATCTTGGCGTCAATACGACATCGAAGTCGAGCCGAATGAGAACCTTCTGTTCAGCGCGGTTGTCAAGATGGAGAGCGGCAAGGTCCTCATGTATTTCATGGGCTATGACGACAACGGTAAGCTGGTGTATGACAATCGTCGGCTGTATTTGACCGCGGCCGCCGAACATCCTCTGTATCCTACGTTTGTGGAGGCCGAGCTTTTGGAGGGGACCGTCGGTGTTGATTGGCAACGGGCGCGCATGTACTTCAGCAACGCTGACAATGTCACTTCTTTGCGTCTCATACTGACGTTGTACAACAATCCGATGCCCGGCAAAGTCTGGTTTGATCAAATGTATGTTGGCATTCCTTGGGTAGAGATGTCCGTGGAGGTGCAGGCTGACGAGCAAGAAAGCGGCATTCAAAGAGTGGAGATCGTCGACGATTTCGGCCGATCGGTCTATGACACGGGTCTTCTCAGAGAGCCCGTCCGTACATGGAAGCACACTCTTCAGGCGGCCGCCGATGTCACCGCTTACACAGTCATCGTCACTGACGAACAAGGAGACAAAACCGAGGTGCGCTATCCGCACTAAAGGAGCCTGCACCCGAAGGGATCAGACGGAGGGATCGTTTTGCGCTACAAGATGCTGACCAAAGGTATCTGGCAAGTCGTGCTATTGCTATTGATCGTCTGCCCGGCCACACTTGGGAGCGGGGGGCAACTGGCGACTGCCAACCTGGTTTTGTACTCTCGGCCCGAGCATTTCGCCTCGGGCCACCTGGGGACGCTCGTCTTACAGGGACTGCCAACGGATATCACCGAAGCGAGAGCGCTTCTCATCTTGCGCGAGGGCACGGAGCAGCGGCAACTCCGGTTGAGCGACGGCCGGGTCGACGGGTCAGGGCGTGAGGCTCAGTGGGAGTTGTCCGACGGGCTGTTCGTGAGCGCCCGCCTGCAGCCGCGGGCAGGCCATCTGTCGCTGGTCCTATCCTTCACCAATGAAGGAGAGCGCCAGCGGTGGCTTGAGCCGGGGATCAGGCTTGATCTGTCTTTGGCCGCGGCGGATTGGAGTTTCTGGGACGGGTTGAACGCCGTTGCCGGACGGCCCGGCTTGACCCACAAGCATGATACTCTGCCGGCTGTGTTTCCGGCGGCGGCGCTACTCACGCCGGGGGCCGGCGTGTTTGTAGGCATCGAGCCGATGCAACTGCTGTCTTACCTACGCTCCTCGGTCGTCTCGGTTGACGGGTTGCGTGCCGAATTTGAGTATGTCACCCGTATTGTGGTGGATCCCAAATCCGGCGAAGAAATCGAGTTCGTACTCGGCGCCGTTGACGGCAAGTACGGTCATCTCGCCGTGCTGCAGCGCTACAGCGATGATTTTCCGCAGGCGTTTGCCCTTCCGGCGGGGGCGGATCCCAGGCTGACTCTTGCCGGAGCGCGCAGCTCCGCCTGGAACAGAAGCGATCCCGGTATGTACCGTCGGACATATTCAGGCTGGGAATGGGAGTATGCGCCGTTTAAGCGAACCGGTGACATCTACGGTCACCGCGAGTGGTGGGACTACAAGCCGCCGAGCCCGATCACAGGCAACAGGGCTTTGGGCTATGAAGAGTTTCATAAATGGCGCAAGGATGTCTTTCGGCGCGGGATCAACTCCGGTGTGGCCATGCTGTTTTACATACCTTCGGGCATCTGGGTGGAAGAGCAGCTGGCGCAACGGCTGTATCCCGAGGCGCTTCTCAAGGATGAAGAGGGCGCGCTCGTCACCAAGGTGGGCTATGTGACTGGCTACGATACCACATGTCGTGTCTTTCCGTTCGGCAACAACTATGCCGAAGTGTTGAGGAAGGACATGAGGTTGGTGGTCGAAGAACTCGATATGCAGGGTTTTGCTTTCGACGTCTCAGGCGGGGGAATTCGGGTCTATGCAGATACCACACAAGGTGTCATGGAGGCGCCCGGTCGGGCCTACGATGAGCGAGGCGTCTTTGTCGACGAAGGTGTGGGTATCGCTTTGTTGATGGACTACGCCCGCAGTCTGAAAAAAGACGGCCGTTCTATGTTGATCGTCGCCAATCCAAGCGCTGACGGTGCCTACATGACTCTTGTTCGCTCGGACGCGGCCATGTTTGAGTCTCCCCCCTGGGGTACGACCCACGGCATGCGCCCCGAGCATCTGAGGGCACGTTTTGGGCAAAAGGCTCTGTCCTGGTGGAGAGACTGGAATTACGAGGCTGCGCTCAGTCGAGCCTACGGTCCGGAGGCAGTGAAACGGGCTTTCTTGGGCAAAGTGGATTATCTTGTGCTCAAGAGCCTTGAATTGGGGGTTTTGCCCAACGGATCGGCTTACGTGCAAGGTGTGCCGCAGCTGGGGCGGTTGATGCCGATGCTGGTGGAATTGGTCAGGGCGGGCCATCAACCCGTGCCGGCGATCGGCGGCGCGTCTGAGTTGTGGTTCAGCCGCTACGGTCGTGCCGGACGCAGTTACGTTACGGCAGGCAACGCAACGAGCGCCCCGTTCAAGGGTGAGTTGTCGGTGGACAATCCCTATCTGGGAGATGTGGATTATCTGTTCACGCATTTTGACGGTGCCGCTTTGTACAACGCCGTTCAAGGACGCCTCACACGTCTCGGGGTGGCCCTCCCCTCCCGGGAATACTTCGTCGGGCGGACCGCGCTGGGAATCCTCCCGGCCGACGGCGGCGCCGTTGTCGGAGCATGGGTCAGCCAGACGGAGGACCTGGCCTCGGTGACGACTCGTGTGGAGTTCGACTTGGACTCGCCTGTGAGGCTCAGCTTCTTCGTCGAACCCCCGTTGGGGTATGCGCTTTCGCACGTGAGCGTCAATGGACGTGAAGCGGTGACACAAGACTCGGAGGGCATTCACACCTTCAGTGAAGAAGTGCGCGACGGCGACGTGATCGAGATCCGTTATGTGTCAAATACCTATCGCGTTAGCCGGGACGGCTTGCTCTCCTTTGATTTCTTCGCCCGACCCAACGGGCCGTGGACGATCATAAAGCTTCCCGCTGATCCCTCTGAGCAGGCGCTTTATGCGGCATATCGGTTGCAGAAGTACTTCGCCGATTACATCCAGGCCTGTCGCAGGGATTGTCAAGGCGTTTCAGCCGCCGGCGGCGTGCTGCTCAACAGAGCCGTCTTGGTTTTTGCGCCACAGATCTACTATGAAGACGACGACTACTTGTGGCATCTGGTCACCTTCTCCGAGGAATTCCATGGACGCATGGCGCGTGAGGCCCCGGCTCCGGAGGACGTCCGCTGCATCATCCTGGACGATAGCCTGACCGGGACTGAAGCCGACGGGGTGGTCGAGCTGCGCGATGGCGGACAGACTCTGTTTATCGGTGCGGGAGACGGAGAGCGCCTGGTCGAATTGCTAATCGATGTACTGAACAAGCTGGATGCCAAATACAGCTACTTCGGACCGTTGGTGAACGAACTGCAATACGGAGTACCGCTGTGCTTCTGAAGCGTCCGAGCTTCGGGTGCACCGGGTCTTGTTCGGTGTGAAGAGCGTATCGGTACGTGAGAAACACTCTCGTCCGTGGCTGAGCGGCATCCACAGCCTTGCTGTCGAAAGGACGATGCATAAGATGATCAAGGAGATCTGGGCCCGGAATGAGGCGGCCTTCGGGACGATGATCACGTCCGTGCGCAATCCGGCCATCATGCTCATCATGGCGGAAGCCGGCTTCGATTTCGCCGTGCTGGATTGTGAACACGGCTCCTTCAGCTATGAGACGGCGGAAGACATGATCCTGGCCGGCCGCACTACCGGATTGGTGCCCATAGTGCGTATCCCCGAGGTGCGCCGGGAGCCGGTTTTGAAGTATCTGGAGGCAGGTGCGCAGGGTATCTTGGCCCCTCAGATCGAAGAACGGGCCCAGGTGGAAGAACTCGTTGAGTACGCCTTCTATGCGCCGCGGGGCAAGCGAGGCGTGTCGCTGATGCGTCCGCACACCAGTTTTCGCCGCCCGCATCCCCAAGATTACATGGCGCAGGCCAATCGGCGAAACCTCGTCATTTTGCAGATAGAGAGCAAAAGGGCCATCGAAAACCTCGACGATCTGCTTTCGGTACCCGGTGTGGATGCCGCTTTGATCGGCCCCAATGATTTGACACAGTCGCTGACAGACGGTCGCCACGACGATCCGCAAGCGGTGCGCGAGGCGATTCAGGCCGTAGCGGAGGCCGCGGCGAGACACGGTGTGGTGGCGGGTATCCATTGCTCCCGTCTTGAGGACGTCATCTACTGGCGAGACAAGGGTATGCGCCTATGCATGTGGTCGAGTGACGTGTCCATGCTCATGGAACAGGCGCGAGCCGGTCTGGCCAGATTGCGCTCAGATACGTAGGCGCGCCCGGAATATACATGGCAAGTGAAACCGGTGCGAATGAAGGGCTGTAAGCCTCAACCTGCCGCGGGGAAACAGCGTCCTTGCGGCAGGTTTTTCGCGGCCGAAGTGTACCTATTGTCCGTCGGGTCCCGTCCTGCGGCCGAGCCGTGAAGTCACCGTGAATTCACCCTGGCTAAAGCGTCGTTCAAGAAGGCCGACGCCCGGCGCATAGAAGTAATCCGTGGCGGGGACGGCGTCCGTCGGATCCTGTGGGGTGGAGACTACCCGTACGTGAACTACATGACCGAAGGTTCCGGCCGGGACAGTGTGCGTGGCCTCAGCGGTGACCAATGTCGCTTCGGCGCCATAGGGCAGCCTCCAGCGAGTTCCCGGCTGCAGAGGCCAGGGAAGGATTTTCCTGTCGTTGGCTCGGTCCCGTTGTGTGATAGCCGGGCTGTTGAGCAGGCTCTCGCCTGAGTAATGCTCTTCCTGCGTCAGGATTTCGTATGCCCCGTCCGCTCGGAGTTCGATGATCCGGGCCAGTATCGTACCGCCGGTGACCTCGAGAATTTGGTATCTATTCCCTTTTGAGTGTGAAACTTGAGCCGTAAATGAGGCGTATTCGTTGCCTTCGCCTATATACTCGAAGCGGTTTCCCACCTGCAGCCCGAGCAGGCTGCGCAAGACCGCCACGGGTTGCCGGCTGCAGCCGCCGATGAGTAGGCCCAAAGTCAGTATTACAGACAGCGCAAAGCGATGCATGTCGGTCTCCTTTCCGCGCCGTTGTCCATATCATGCCCCCAAAGCCAAAGCGTTTGCCAAAGGCGCGGAAGAGGCTTTGCGCTCAGTCTACGTGGCTGATTGAACTCTTGCCGCTTTGGGCCAGATGGTAGGTGTCTCGGGCGATGACAATCTCCTCGTCGGTGGGTATCACCCAGACTTGAACGGGCCCAGTGGAGATGCACCGCTCCGGCGGCCCATCGGAATTGGCCGCGGTGTCAAGGACGATGCCGAGAAACTCCAAATTGTGGCATATCTTGGCCCGAACATGGGCGGAGTGCTCTCCCAAACCGCCGGAGAAGACCAAAGCGTCGATTCCGCCCATAGCGGCGGCGTAGGCTCCGACATATTTGCGACAGCGATAGACAAAAGCGTCGATGGCCGCTTGTGCCCGGGGATTGTCCTGAGCGGCGGCTTCCACCTCGCGAAAATCACTGCTTACTCCGGAGATGCCCAGCCATCCGCTTCTTTGATTGAGCAGACTGTCCATGGCATCCGGATCCAAGCCTTCTTTGCGCATCAAAAACGTAACGGTCAGCGGATCAATATCACCGCAGCGGGTGGACTGCACCAACCCTTCGGTGGGAGTCAGACCCGTGCTGACATCGATCGAGCGACCGTGGCAGCAGGCATTGGCCGTGGTGCCGCTGCCCAGCATCAAAGAGACGATTTTCAACTCGGATACGGGACGGCCCATGAGTCGGGCGACACGGCCAGTCATATAGCGAAACGTGATGCCATGGAAACCGTAGCGTCGCACCCGGTATTTCTCATAGAACTCGTAAGGAATGGCGTATAAAAAGTGGGCCGGGGGCATGGCCTGATGAAATCCGCTGTCGAAGACGGCGACCATCAAAGCGTGCGGCATCAGCTTTTGACAGGCTCGAATACCGGCCACATTCGGCGGATTGTGCAAAGGTGCCAGTTCGAAAAAGTCCTGCAGAGTTCGCAACACGTCATCGGTGATGCGCACCGACCCGGTGTAGATCTCTCCTCCGTGGACTACGCGATGACCCACGGCATCGATGTCTCTTAGGTCTTTGACGGCACCTACTTCAGGGTCGAGCAAGGTGTCAAAAGCCAAAGATATGGCCTGTTCATGGTCGGCTACAAAACAGGTCCGCGAAAAAGGGGGCAAAGACGGCACCGTCTGCTTTATTACCGCATCCTCTCGGCCTATGCGTTCCACGCTGCCCCGGGCTAAGACTCGTTCCGCGGGCATATCAAAGAGTCGGTACTTCAGTGAAGAACTTCCGGTGTTGAGGACCAAGATGCGCACGCACGATCCCCCCGTGATTGCTTCTTCCGTCGTCCAAGGACGCGGGATTTAGCCGTCGATGGCGGCGAGAACCTCTTGCGTCACTTTGGTGATGATCCGAACGAGCCGCTCATCGCTGATCCGCGAGTCGGATTGTCCTGAGGCGATCATGCGGCCTTCCTCATCGACGAGCGGGCTTGACGGACAAGACTCCGTCACCGCCGGATGACGCCCCCGTATTCCCATCTTCTTGCGGACTTCGATCAGCTTGTCCACGTTCTCCGGAGATATCTCCCGTTCGCCGCCAAGCATTCGGGCGATAAGGCTGATCTGGGCCGTCAACTCAATGGTCTCCATTTTGAAGTAGGCATTCGTCAGATCAGTGCCGACCGTCAAAGCGCCGTGATTCTCCAAAAGCACCGCGTCGTGACAACCGAGATGATCCCTGATTGTCTCCGCCAGCTCCTCGGTGGAAGGCGTACCGTAGGGGGCCACCGGAATCCATCCCAAACTGATGATCACCTCGGGCATGATCGGCTTGTAGATGGGCATGCCCGTTACGGCAAAAGCGGTGGCGTGCGGCGGATGGGCATGGACCACGGAATTGACGTCCGGACGCATTTCATAGACCGCCAGGTGCATCTTCAGCTCCGATGACGGTTCCAGTCGGCCTGAGATCTTCTTGCCTTGTCTGTCGACTTTGATGATCATATCAGGGGTCATAAAGCCCTTGCTCACCCCGGTTGGCGTGGTGAGAAGGTGGTTATCGTCGAGTTTCACTGAGATGTTGCCGTCGTTGGCGGCCACAAAGCCGCGGGTCCAAATGCGACGACCGATGTCGCAGATTGCTCTGCGTAATTCAAACTCGGACGGCATGGGTCACGACCTCCGTTGATTGGACGATGAGATAAACTTAGCAGCCACTCCTTCGACAACCCGAACGGGGGCTCCTGCGGTTTTGACAATTTGCTTGAGATGACACCAGGAACAGAGTCGATGTACGTGGAAGTAACAAAACCAACAGACGTTTTCTGCGCAGCTCGGTACCTGGAGGATACGAATATGGTGGCATTGGAACCCCAAGTGCGTCGCGATATAGTCGCGACGGGTCAAGAGTTGGCCGCGGCGGGGCTGGTGACCTCAACCCACGGCAGTCTTTCGGCGCGTCTTGACAGCGACCTTATTTTGATCACCCCCTCAGGGGTGCCTAAGTCTGAACTGACCAGACATAGCGCAGTCAAGATCTCATTGAGCGGCACCCGCCGCTACGCCGGCGCCACGCCGTCATCAGAGTTGCCCGTGCATAAAGCGCTTTATGCGACAACGAACGCGGCGGCCGTTGTCCACGCCCTGCCTCAGAAAGCCATGGCGGCCCTGCAATCCGTTTTCGATTCTTTGGCCGCCGGACACAGTGAGCATGTCCGGCTCGGGACCGTGAAGGTGCTCGCCATCGGCGGAGACAATGCGAAGCTGGCGGCGCAAGCGATTGAGACATCGTTGGACGACGCGCAAGCGGTCTGCGTGGGCGGTCTGGGCTTTTTTGTCTGGGCCGAGCACCTGCCCTTGGCTTTAAGCAATATGCAGTCGTTGGAGGAGATGGCCGCCTCATCAAAAAGTGACAGTGCACAGCCGGCTTCGGCGCCGCAGACACCTGATCGTGGTGAAGCGGAGGCGGATTCCTTGGCGGCGCAAGCCGCGCAAGTGGCATCGGATGCAGTTCGGCTGGCCTGTCCGGCAGCGTCCGCCTCGTCACGTCCCCTCAGTGAGGTGTGCAACGCTTGCGGGACTTGCACCAACAGCGGGGGCAGTGTGCCTTCGGCTCAATATGAGCTGGCCATGAAAGCCCTGCAACGACTCAGCGAGGAAGAACTGGTGGCGCTGGTTGTGGAAGGCACGCGTGAAGTGCTCACGGAGAAGGGCCTGCTATGAGTCTCAATGTGATCTCAACTTCGGCTCCAAGGTCAGCATTGGGACTTGTCGAGTTGCGAGGAGAGTCGGCGGGTCTGCAGTTGTTGGACGCGGCCGTCAAAAACGCCGGCGTCGATTCTGCCTTCGGCAGTGCGGTTTGTCCGGGCAAGTATCTCGTTTTTCTCATCGGCAGGGTGGCTGACGTTCGATCGGCGTTGGCGCTTGGAACGGACTCCCGAGCGCAGATCACGCCGGTGGTAATATCCGGTGTGCACCCCGATGTTTGGCCGGCTCTGACGGGGACCACTCCGGCTGTCGCCGGCGACGCCTTGGCAATCATGGAAACCTCTTCCGCCGTCTCGGCCGTCGTCATGGCCGACGAGGTGGCCAAGGGTGTCGGCATACAGCTGCTTCGGATTAGGCTGGCCAGCGGTTTGGGGGGCAAGGGCCTGGTGTTTTTCTCGGGACCTGTCGCTGACCTACAGGAGGCGGCAGCGCTGGCGCGCCAGGCGGCGGGCGATCGGCTTTTGGACAGCCGCGTGCTGAGTTCGCCTCATCCTCGCCTATGGCAGTTTGTTTTGTAGAGTTTTGGACAGACAGGAAAGGGGCCGTTTGCGGTGATCCTGGGCAAAGTGGTGGGTACCGTTGTCTCGACGCAGAAAGATCCCAATCTGGTGGGGTTGAAGCTGCAATTGGTTCAGGCCGTCAGCGTCAAAGACCAAAAGCCGGAAGGGCGCATCATGGTGGCCGTCGACAGTGTAGGCGCCGGTATCGGTGATCTGGTGATGTTGGTCACGGGCAGCTCGGCCCGGCTGACTCTGTTGACGCAAAAAGCCCCCACGGACGCCACTATCGTAGCCATTGTCGATGCGGTGGAAGTTGACGGGAAGATCGTCTACGGCGGGGGTCAATCGTGAAGTTCGCTCAGGTCATCGGTACCGTTGTCAGCGTTCAAAAAGGCAGTGCTTTTGAGGGTATCAAGTTAATGGTCTTACAGCCGCTGGGACCGGATCTGCGTCCGGCCGGCGCACCGTACATCGCCGCTGACGGTACCCGCCAGGCGGGGTATCAGGATATCGTGGTTGTGGTCTTTCGGGGCGATGCTCCAATGGCTTTTGATCATTGGGTCGCCGTCGATGCCAGCATCGTCGGCATCGTGGATCCTCATTGTGTCAATCGGCTGCGTAGCCGTCAGAAAGGATAGGCGCATGTTTCTGGCAAAAGTGATTACTCCGGTTGTCTGCTCTGTGATTCATCCCGCTTTCTCGGGCAAGCCTCTGTTTTTGATTGAGCGGATAGAACCCGACGGCTCGGGTGAAGCCGAGGGCGATTACCATTTGGCGGTGGATTACGTCGGTGCCGGACCCGGTGATACGGTGATCGCCGGCGGGCCGCCGGGGCTGGGGGAGTCACTGGGACTGCCGCGAGCTCCTATCAGCACGTGGGTGATGGCTATTGCGGAAAGGGCTGAAAAAAGCACATGAAGATACTGGTGCTGAATTGCGGTGGATCATCTTTTAAGTACCAGCTATTGGATATGACAACCGAGACAGTATTGGCCCGCGGGAGTGTAGACCGCATGGGCACCGACGATGCGACGCTGGTGCACCAAGTGGGCGATGAGGTCCGCTTCCGGGGTCCGACGGAGATCCGGGATTTTACGGATGCCATTCGCTTTGTCGTCGACCGGCTGACCAAAGACGGTGTCGTTTCGGGAGCGGATGACATCAGTGCCGTAGCCCATAAACTCGCCCACGGCGGTGAGCTGTTTTCGGGTACGGTGATGATCGACGACGAGGTGCTGGAGGCTTTGCGGAAGTTGGCGCCTTTGGCCCCGGTGCACAATCCGCCCAACGTGAGGGGCATTGAGGTCTGCCGTGAGCTTTTGCCCGATATACCTCAGATCGGCTCTTTTGAGACCGCATTTCACAGAACCGTCCCGGCCAAAGCGTACACCTACGGGGTTCCGCATGAGTGGTATGAACGCTACGGTGTGCGCAAGTACGGTTTTCACGGTGCGTCGCACAGTTATGTGGCTCAGCGGGTGGCGCAGATGGTAGGCCGCCCGGCGGAAGAGCTGCGTACGGTCTCATGTCATCTGGGCAGCGGCACGTCGGTCGCCGCCATAGCCTACGGCCGTTCGGCGGATATCTCCAGCGGATTTACGCCACAGTCGGGGACCATCATGTCCACCCGTCCCGGCGATTTCGATCCGTGGGTCATCCCCTACATGGCCGAACAGACGGGGATGGACAACGAGACGCTGAGCCGCGAGCTGGTCACCAGGGGCGGTCTGCTCGGGATTTCAGGTTTGAGCGGAGACATGCGTGATTTGGAGGAGGCAGCCGAGAAGGGGCACGAACGGGCGCGCCTGGCGGTGGAGGTCTTTTGCTATCAGGTGAAAAAATACATCGGTGCCTTTGCCGCCGTGATGAATGGATTGGACTGCCTGGTTTTCACCGGCGGCATCGGTGAAAACAGCGCTTCAATACGCGCTCAAATAGCAGGGGGTCTGGAGTCGTTTGGCGTATACCTTGATGTTCCCGCAAACTCCGCTTTGCGCGGAGAGGGTATCATCAGCACTCCGGACAGCCCGGTGAAAGTGGCAGTGATCAAGGCCGACGAGGAATTGGTAGTGGCCCGACAGGCCGCGGCGCTGTTGCGTAGCAGTGATTCGTGAAAGGCGGAATTGTCGGTGGCTCTGGTGAGCATGCAAACAATCTTAAACGAAGCAGTGGCCAAAGGGTACGCAGTGGGCTCGTTTAACGTAGTGAGCCTTGACTCGCTGCAGGGTATCCTGGAGGCGGCAACTCAGCTACGCTCGCCGGTTATTCTCAGCGTAGCTGAGGTTCACTTCAAATACATCGACCTGGAATATATCGTGCCCGTGATCAAACAGGCGGCGGCCCAAGCCCCCATACCCGTGGCCTTGCATCTTGATCACGGAGTCAGCCTGGAGGCCGTCATGCGTTGCTTCCGGCTGGGCTTCACTTCGCTGATGTTTGACGGCTCCAATTTGCCCTACGAGGAGAACGTGGCCCGCACGGCGGAGATCGTTCGGGTTGCCCACAGCGTGGGAGTCTCCGTGGAGGCCGAACTCGGCCAAGTGGGAGGCGGAGAGGGTACCTCCGAGGCCTCCGAAGCCGATCGGTCGCTGTTCACCGATCCGGAACAGGCCGTCGATTTCGTCCGCAGGACGGGTGTCGATGCCCTGGCGGTGGCTGTCGGTTCCGTGCACGGGCTGTATAAGGGCAAGCCTCAACTGGATTTTGAGCGTTTGGAGGCCATCGCTCGGGGAACGGGGGTGCCGCTGGTATTGCACGGCGGATCGGGCATTCCCGATGAGGATATCAAGCGGGCCATCAGTTTGGGCATCGCCAAGATCAACGTCTATACGGAGATGTCCATGCAGGCCGTTCAAAGAATCAGGGAGAAAGTGGCTGATCCCAAGATGATCAGCTTCCCGGATCTTCTGCTTTTGGCCCGTCAAGGCATCAAAGAGACGGTCATGGACAAGATCAGTGTCTTTGGCAGTGCCAATGTCTGCCAGGCTCCCGGGGTCTTTTGTGACAGCTGTGGTGCATGCGTCATGCCTTCCGGGGATACATGTGCCGCATCGGCACCTTCGACAAACGGCCTGGCGGCCTTGTCCGATGAGGAAATAGCCCGGATGGTGGCCTCGGTGGTCAGAGGGATTCTCTCTTTGCGCGACTAGAAACGCTGCAGGCGGACGGCATGTCGATAGCGAAACACAGTTGTAATGAGTGCAAGCGAGCAAGCAAAGAACAAGACGACTGAAGAGACGTTTGAAAGGAAGGATTATGAATTATGGGCGAGGCTTTGGGGCTTATCGAGACGAAGGGGCTCGTGCCGGCGATCGAGGCGGGTGACGCCATGGTCAAGGCGGCAAATGTGCGCCTGCTCGGCTACAAGAAAATAGGTGGCGGTCTGGTGTGCGTTTTGGTGCGCGGCGATGTGGGTGCGGTGAAAGCGGCGATCGAGGCCGGAGCGAGCGCAGCTCAGCGCATAGGCGAGTTGACATCGGCGCATATCATCCCGCGGCCGCACCAGGATATCGAAAAGGTATTCGGACTGGATTAAGTACGCGAGGCGCATCGCTGAGCAATCTAGGGAGGTTTTCTTCAAATGGGTGAAGCATTGGGCCTTATCGAGACCAGAGGTTTGGTACCGCTTATCGAGGCGGCTGACGCCATGGTGAAGGCAGCCAACGTAACCATCGTGGACTGGCAACAGATCGGCGGCGGATTGGTCAGCGTAGCGGTGCGCGGCGATGTAGGCGCTGTGCGTGCAGCAGTTGAAGCGGGAAGCGCGGCTGCCAGCCGGGTGGGTGAAGTGATCAGTACGCACATCATCCCCAGACCCGATGCGTCTACTGAGGCCGTGTTCTGGCCTGAAACGAAAAAAGCGGCCAAGAGCTGATCTCTACCGGGTGAATCACAATGGATGAGCAACTTGTGCAAGAGATCAAGGCCAGGGTTCTTCGCAAGCTGATCGAAGCGGAGCTGGCGGCACACCCCATGGAGATCCCGGTCGGCATCTCTGTGCGTCACGTGCATTTGTCACAGAGAGATCTGGAGCATTTATACGGACCGGGCTATCAGTTGACGAAGCTGCGCGATTTGCGTCAGCCCGGGGAGTTTGCCGCCAAGGAAGTCGTGGCCTTAGTCGGACCCAGGATGCGAACTATTGAGAATGTGCGCATTCTTGGGCCTTGCCGTGATCAAACACAAGTGGAGCTGGCTCGAACGGATGCCATTGTCTTGGGATTGAACCCTCCGGTCCGACAATCCGGGGATCTGGCAGGTTCTTCACCGATCACCTTGATCGGCCCCAAAGGCGCGCTCTCTTTGCCCGAGGGGTGCATCGTGGCCAATCGTCACATTCATATGAATCCGGAAGATGCCAGGCGTTTCGGAGTCAAAGACAATGACATCGTCTCAGTGGAAGTGACAGGCGACAAAGGACTCATCTTCCACAATGTGCAGGTGCGGGTACGTGAGGGCTGGGTACTCGAAATGCACCTGGATACGGATGACGCCAACGCAGCCTGTATCACTTGCGGTGTTCAGGCGCGTATCCGACCTGAGGTGGCTTAATGGTGAAGGACGCTTTGGTGGCAGCGGTTCAAGCCGCAGGAGTGGTGGGAGCCGGGGGTGCCGGTTTTCCGACCCATGTAAAATTGGACGCACAGGTGGATTGCATCATCGTCAACGGAGCAGAGTGTGAACCGCTGCTTCAAGTCGACCAGGAGTTGGCCAAGAAGCACGCTGCGGAGCTGGTGCAAGCTCTTAAGGCTTGCATGTCCTCGACGGGAGCCGATACCGGTGTTTTTGCCCTCAAGACCAAATACACCCAGGCGATCGCGGCGTTGAACGCAGCCATTGCCGGGCAGGCCGGTCTGTCGGTCTTCGGCTTGCAGAACTGCTACCCGGTGGGCGACGAGCACATCCTGGTGCACGAAGTGAGCGGACGGGTGGTTCCCGAAGGCGGCATTCCGCTTAACGTCGGCATCGTGGTAATCAACGTAGAGACGTTGTATAACGTCTGGTTGGCTCTGCAAGGCCAGCCCGTGTGCGATACCTTCGTCACCGTGTGCGGTGAGGTAAGACAACCCGTCACTTTACGCCTGGCGGTGGGCACATCCGTCGCGGATGCCTTGGAGGCTGCCGGAGGTGTGACGTGCGACCATCCGGTGGTGATTAACGGCGGTCCGGTGATGGGGAAACCGGTCGACTCGATGGAAGATCCCGTGACCAAGACGACCAAGGGGCTGATCGTCTTGCCGTCCGATCATCCTCACGTGCGGCGTATGCGCAGACCGATCGGTTTGTCTTTGGAGCGGGCCGTGACCGCGTGTTGTCAGTGTCGGTTGTGCACTGATTTGTGTCCGCGGGCTTTGTTGGGGCATGAGCTTGCTCCCCATAAAATCATGAGAGCGGCAGGCTATGCGTTGACTGAAGACGTTGCGGCATGGACGGCGGCCTTTTTGTGCAGTGAGTGCGGTGTGTGTGATACCTTCGCCTGTCCGGCCGATCTGTCACCGCGTCAGGTGTACCGCCGCGTGAAGAGTGAGCTGGGGGCGGCGGGGGTCAGAAATCCGCACCGCCGGTCGACTGTCCCGCTGCCGGAACGGGCCTACAGGCGTGTGCCCACTGAACGCCTGATTTGGCGTATGGGTCTTGAGTCTTATGTCGTCGATGCGCCTCTTCGAGATGAAGTCTTGCTCCCGGAGACGGTCAAGATCCCGCTGAAGCAGAACGCAGGTGCGGCGTCCGTGCCTGTGGTGAAAGTCGGCGAACATGTCAGTCGCGGCCAGGTTGTGGCCGAGCCTCCCCCGAATGCGTTGGGGGCTCGGCATCATGCCAGCGTGACCGGGACGGTGACTGCCGTCGGCAACGAGGTGAGCATTACCCGTGAGAGCTGATAATCTGCCAAACGACGAAAGAGGGCTGGCCGTGGCGGTCATAGAAGCCCAGACAACCGCCACCGGTTTGGCGGCGGCCGATACCGTGCTCAAAACGGCTGATTGTCCGTTATTCAGGGCCAATACCGTCTGTCCGGGCAAGTTCTTCCTTCTCTTCGGCGGTTCATTGTCAGCCGTCAAAGAGGCTTACGATCGGGTCCAAAGGACGTATCAGGGCGAGTTGCTCGATTCCTTTTTCCTGGGACACATTTCGGATCAGTTGCTGGCGGGGTTGGGCGGAGAAGGCAAACCCGTCTCGGCGGCCGGACAGGCCGTCGGCGTAATAGAGACTTTCACCGGTGCCAGTGCCATTGCTGCCGCCGATGCGGCGGTCAAAGCGGCGCAGGTGGAGATCGTGAATTTCAAGTTGGCCCAGGGAATGACAGGCAAGGGTGTCGTTTATCTGTCGGGCGCCGTGGCGGCAGTGGAAGCCGCTTTGCAAGCGGGCGCCGAAGCGATTCGCGACAGCGGTAACCTGTGTGCTACAGGTCTGCTTCCTTCTCCCCACGAATTACTGTGGCGCTCCCTCGGCTAGTGCGCCACGTTGAGTAAAGAGGTGCTACCGGTAATGGATGAGCAGCGGTTGGCTGCAATTGTGCAAGAGGTGCTGCAACAGCTCAGGAACGAGAATCAAGTGGCGAGACCTTCGCCTGCCCCAACGGCTCCCGCTGCAGCGCCGGCCGCCAAATCAGGTCCCGAGGTGGGCGGAGGGGTCTTTGCAACGGTGGATGAGGCCATTGCAGCTGCGGAGAAGGCGCAAAAAGAACTCGTGACGTTGGGGTTGGAAAAACGCGAAGAGTTGGTCCAAGCCATGCGCGAGGCGGCTTTGGAAGCCGCGGACAGGCTGGCCAAACAGGCCTATAAAGAGACCGGCTTGGGACGTTATGAGCATAAGATCGGTAAGAACATAGATACGGCCCGCCTGACTCCGGGCACCGAGGATATAGCCAGTCGGATCATCACGGCCAACAAGGCCACGGTGCTTATCGAGCACAGCCCGATGGGGATTGCCGTATCCATCACGCCGACCACGAATCCGAGCGCGACCATCATCAATCACGGTATCGGTATGGTAGCCGCGGGTAACGCCTGCTTTTTCGCTCCGCATCCCCGCAGTCAGATGACTTCTTTGGAGACGATGCGGGTGCTCAACGAGGCCATTGTGAAAGCGGGCGGTCCGGAAAACTGCCTGGTGGCTGTTACGGAGGCCAAACTTGACGCGGTCAATGAGGCCATGCATCATCCCCGGGTACGTTTGGTCGTGGCCACCGGCGGAGCGGGTCTGGTTAAAGCGGCATTGTCGTGCGGCAAGAGGACCATCGCCGGCGGTCCCGGCAATCCTCCGGCATTGGTCGATGACACGGCTGATCTGGCCCATGCCGCAAAGGCCATTTTGGCGGGTGCCGTCTTGGACAACAACCTGCTGTGCATCGCTGAGAAAGTGATCATCGTCCAAGAGAGCGTAGCGACTCCTTTCATGCGTCAGTTGTTGCAGTTGCCGGTGGTGGAGTTGCGCGGCTCTGACATCAATCGTCTGACTGATCTGGTCGTCAAAGACGGACATATGAATCCGGATTACATCGGCAGGGACGCGGCGGTTATCCTGAACGATTTGGGTATCCGGGCCAGCTCCGATGTAGAGGCGATCGTCATCGAGGTGGACGCTTCGCATCCGTTGGTCCAACTCGAGCAGTTGATGCCCATCCTGCCCGTGGTTCGGGTGGGAAGTTTCGCCCAAGGGTTGGCTTTGGCCGTCGAGGTTGAACACGGCAATCGCCATACGGCCATCATTCACTCCCAGAATCTGGAGCGGATCACGGCCTACGGACGCGCCATTCGGCCGACGTTGTTGGTCTGCAATGCCCCGAGTTACGCCGGTTTGGGTGTGGACGGCGCCGGGCCGATCACGCTGACGGTTGCTGGACCGACCGGGGAAGGGATCGTCACCGCCAGGCATTTCACGAGAGAGAACAGGGTGATCCTGGGACAGGGCGCGTTGACAGTGATCGCTGGGGACTGAGTATGTTGGGGGCTAGGAAATGCTGAACATCGTTGTCTGCCTGAAGCAGGTTCCGGGAACGACGGAGGTGGAGATCGACAGCGAGCGAGGCACGCTCAAGCGCGAGGGAGTTGAGTCGCGGGTCAATGCCTATGACCTTCACGCGTTGGAGCTGGCCGTCACGCTGAAAAAGGAGCACGGCGGATCGATCACCGTTCTGTCTATGGGGCCGCCGCAGGCCGAGGCTGTCATTAAAGAGGCGTATGCGCTGGGGGCCGATCGCGGGATTCTGCTTTCCGACCGCAAGTTCGCCGGAGCCGATACACTGGCGACGTCCTTCACCCTGGCGCAGGCCATAAAGAAGCTGGGTATGCCGGATCTCGTGCTCACGGGGATGCAGACCAGTGACGGTGACACCGCCCAAGTGGGACCCGCCTTGGCTGAGTTGTTGGGTATACCGCATGTATCGTATGTGCGTCGATGCATTGAGGCCAGGCCGGGGCATTCCGTGACCGTAGAAGCCGAGATGTCGGATTGCACGGAGAGGCTGCGGGTCAGTCTCCCCTGTCTGTTGACTTGCACCAGGGAGGTCGGGCGTTTGCGTCTGCTTTCCTATCGTCTGCTCGTAGCGACGCAGGACAAACCGCTTGAAATTTGGTCATACGAGGATCTGAAGCCTGCGGACGGCGAGGAGTTCTTCGGCCTTGACGGATCTCCCACACGTGTCGAGAAGGTCTTTCCGCCCAGTTTTGAACAGCAACGGGAGGTATGGGAAGCGCCCGCGAGGGAATTGGCCGAGCGGATGCTTGGGAAGCTGGAGGAGCTGAAGGTGCTATGAGTGGGGTGCATGTCGACAGGGATGCTTGTATACTGTGCGGGGCCTGTATAGACGCGTGCCCGTTCGGGGCCATTGAGATTGAAGAATCGCAGCTGATCATCACCGATGACTGTCGGCTGTGCGGAGCCTGTATAGAGGCTTGCCCCCAAGGCGCTCTGTCTATGGAAGAAAGCCGCGGGGCGGGAGCGGTGGATCCGGACGATTACACCGATGTCTTGGTTTTCGTAGAACAGGATGCCGGGCGGATTCATCCGGTCAGCTATGAGATGATCGGTAAGGGTCTGGAGCTGGCCCGATCATTGGGCCAAAAGCTTCATTGCATCATTGCCGGTGACGGTATCGAGGAGCAGGCGGCGGACCTGCTCTATTATGGCGTAGACACGGTCTACGTGTATGATGATCCGGCTTTGCGTTGTTATCGGGCGGAGCCGTACACGGCCGTTGTCTGCGAGTTGGTGCAAGACATACGTCCAAATATAATGTTGATCGGAGCTACCCACGTCGGTCGGTCGCTGGCCCCACGGGTGGCCACGCGTTTGCGTACCGGACTCACGGCGGACTGTACAAGTCTGGATGTGCGGGAAAACGGCGAACTCGTACAGACACGACCGGCCTTCGGGGGCAACGTGATGGCGCGAATTATTACGCCGAATCACCGTCCGCAGATGGCCACCGTGCGGTACAAGGTCATGGAAAGAGCTAAGCGGGTTGACAATCCGCACGGCGCGGTGATCAAGCGTACTCCGACTTCCGAGTTGACTTCGGGAATCGAGATCTTGGACATTGTGGAGGCGGCCACTGAAGCTTCGATTGCCGAAGCGGATATCATCGTGGCTGTCGGCAGAGGAGCATGCAACGAGCGTTGTCTGGCTTTGGCCACCGAATTGGCCAAGAAACTTGGAGGAGTGGTGGGCGCCAGCCGGCCGGTAGTAGAACAAGGGATTCTGTCCCACACGCAACAGGTAGGGCTGTCCGGCAGAACGGTGCGGCCCAAACTGTATGTGGCTTGCGGGATATCCGGAGCCGTACAACATGTGGCCGGCATGCAGGGCTCCGATTACATCATAGCTATCAACAAGGATAGGCAGGCCCCCATCTTTGAGGTGGCCGACTTGGCGGTCGTCGGCGATGTAAATGAGGTGCTGCCGCATCTTATTGAGCTCATAGGAGGTAGGGGTGGCCATGGCAATCGCTCAGCTTCGTAGGATAACAGAGGCCGACATCCGGGCCTTGAGGAAGATCGTGGGACCCGAACACGTGCGGGTGGGCAATGAGATTTCAGATGATTATGCCCGCGATGAACTGGCCCGCGAGCGGGCCTTTCCCGAGGTATTGGTCGAACCCGGATGCACGCGCGAGGTCTCGGATGTGATGCGCTATGCCTATGAAAACGATCTGTCCGTCACTCCGCGCGGTACGGGCACCGGCCTTTGCGGCGGCGCCGTGGCCACCCACGGCGGGATCATGTTGACTACGACGCGCATGAACCGCATTTTGGAGATCGACCAAGAGTGTCTGATGGCCACGGTGGAGCCCGGGGTGGTCCTTTTGGATTTCCAGAAACACGTGGAGAAAATGGGCCTTTTCTATCCGCCCGATCCGGGTGAAAAAAGCGCCACTTTGGGCGGTAATGTCAGCACCAATGCCGGCGGCATGCGGGCCGTCAAGTATGGGGTAACCCGGGGTTACGTGCGAGGCATGGAGGTCGTCCTACCCAACGGTGAGGTCACGGAGTTCGGGGGCAAGCTCTCCAAGAACTCTTCGGGTTACGGCTTGATGCATCTGATGGTCGGCTCCGAAGGCACACTGGGGATCATCACCAAGATCGTTTTGCGGCTGATTCCCTTGCCCAAAAAGAGGGTCTCGATCCTTGTGCCCTTTGCCTCCTTGGAAGAGGCCATCCGTACGGTGCCCAAGATACTGATGAGCCGGACCAATCCTACGGCCATCGAGTTTATGCAGCAGGATGCCATTCATGCCTACGAACGGAGCATGGGCAAGCCGTTTCCCCACAACGAAGCCCCGGCGTATCTGCTCTTGCAGTTTGACGGCAACTCCGAGTCTGAGCTGGAGTCTGCCTATCAGGCGGCGGCGGAGACCTGTCTGGCGCAGGGAGCGCTGGATGCCTTGATCGCCGACACGAGCGATCGTCATTCGGCAGTCTGGGACCCCCGGGGGGCATTCCTGGAGGCTCTAAAGGCCGTCAGTGAGCTGGAGATGGCTGACGCCGTGGTGCCTCCGCATCTCATCCCCGAGTTCGTCACCTTCTGTGACTCTTTGCAGGAGCGTTTCGGGGCCAAAGTGATCACCTTCGGCCATGCGGGCGACGGCAATTGCCATATCCACATCCTCAGGGAAGATATGGACGATGAGACGTGGGAGCAGACTTATCCGCAGGTGATGGATGAGATTTACCGCAAGTGTCATGAACTGGGCGGTCAGGTATCCGGCGAGCACGGCATCGGCATCGCCAAGCGACCTTATCTGCATCGCTGGGCCGGAGACATCAATCTTGAGTTGATGCGTCGGATCAAGAACTCTTTTGATCCCAAAGGCATCCTCAACCCGGGTAAAGTCGTCTAGAAAAAGACAATCGACAAAGTTCGGCAAAATCCGATGCAGGGACAACGGGCAGGACGAAGAAAGTCGTTTGTATGAGACAAAAAGCCAGACTGGCAAGAGCCATTGCCGCTTTGCAACAGCGAGCGAACGCCATATGCGCTGCGTGTCCGTTGAACGGTGCATCCGTTTGCCAGGGAGCGTCGTGCACTCGCGTTTCGAACACTGTCAGAAGCATTGACGCTTTGGTCTCTGAATACTACCGCTTGGAACTGGAGGAAAGACGTGGTGCAAGGCACAGGATGTTTTGGCAACGGCACCTGCCGTTTGAGACCGTCGCTGAGATGATGGTCCAGCCACAAGAGCCTGTGCAGGAAAAAGCGATCGAAGAGACCGAAGCAACGCAGGCCATGGTCGCTTGGAGAGAGGTTGCCGCCTCGGTTCTTTTCGAAGAAGCTTGGCTGGAGATATCGTATAATCGATCGCCACGAATAGAAAGAAGATGAATCAGCCGGACGAACTCGTCCGGCTGTCTTACCTTACAGAGCTACTGCGTCACCTTTGGTGGCGCTTTCGACCTCCGCCCACACCACCTTCAGTGTCTGCTTACCCTGTTCCGGAGTGATGACCTCAGGCTTCCGGCCAGCCTTGATGCAGTCGAGGAAATAGCGAATCTCCGCCCAGTAAGCTCCCAAAGCCGAGATGTTGGCGCCGGTCTCCGCGGTGTCCGCTTCGCCGCTGAACGAGACCTCGTATTCGGGCTCGTAGGGCTTGCCGTCCCAAGGATAGACCAGCAACTTCGGATCGCGACGGCTGTTGTAATCGATGCAAGCCTTGTCAAAGACGGCCCGATAGGAGCTCATGAAGGGATAGCCCAAAGGTATGTTACCGCCGCCTTCGGCAAATACTGCAGGCCCGTCCGGATAGACATAGTGGGTATTGACGTGTGACAGTCCGGCATCGTCAAAGGCACCCGTGGTACGTACGGCGGCAGGTACGCCCAGCAGATAGAGGATGAAATCCGTGTCATGGATATGGCGGTCGACGGTTTGTCCGCCGGAAAGGTCCGGATCAAGCATCCAGTTCTTCCACGAGGACATGGTCTTGGCTCCGACACGGGTCATGCTCAAAAGCTGAAGCTTGCCGAACTCACCGCTGTCATAGACCGACTTCAGATAGTGATACTCCGGCCAGAAACGAACGCAGTGAGCGATCATCAGCATCTTGCCGCTGCGTTTTTCGGCGGCGATCATCTCATCGCACTGCTCGGGGGTGAGAGCCATCGGCTTCTCTGAGATGACGTGCAGACCTTTGTCCAGGGCTTGGACCGCGTACTTGGCATGTAGGTATGTGGGCAGACAGATGTCCACCATATCGACGTCGGCGTTGCTGATGAGCTCTTCGGCTGAAGCGTAGGGCGTGGCGCCGAAGAATTCGGCTGCCTTGGCACGCCGGTCAGGCTCCACGTCAGCTACGGCGACCACTTTGGCGTCAGGCAGCGCTTGATAGGCGCGACCGTGCACATTTCCGATAGAGCCCCAACCGATTAAGCCTACCTTGATCAAAATGCTCACTCCCTGTAAGCGTCATGATGCGTCAATAGATTCTGCAACAGAGGTCGGAAACCTTGCTGAATGGTGAAATAACCCGCAAAGCGACGTGCGGCGAGCTACCTTGTCTCATTCTGTTCGATTGTAGCCGCGGATAATCGAGACGTGGCGCTGTTTTCGCGGCCCGTCGGCGGAGGCGGACCGAAAAACTGGTAGTATGTGACCTCGATACGTCCATTATATAGCTTTCGCTTGCGATCCGCTCGGCGTCCAAACAGCTGTTCAAACCGAGGATGGTTGGTCAACACGTAAATCGACCAGGTATCGAGTCTTCCGATCGAGTCTCTCATATCGCGATAGGCGGATTCGGCTTGTCTTTGATCACCCAAGCGCTCGCCGTATGGCGGATTGCAGATCACGCACCCGTATTTGAACCGGCTGCGAACCTCGGCTACGGGCAGAGTCTGGAAGAAGACGCATTTGTCGACGCCAGCCAACTGAGCGTGTCGGCGCGCCAGACGCAGCACCTCGCCGTCGATGTCAGAACCGTAAATGCGCAGGTTCGACTGCGGCAAGATGGCGTCCATGGCTTGCTCGCGCGCCTCCAGCCATATTCTTTTTGGGATGAGCGGCCACTGCTCGGCCGAAAAGCTTCGCTTGAGACCCGGAGCGATATTGGCCCCGATCAAAGCCGCCTCGATCGGCAGGGTGCCCGAACCGCAAAAAGGATCCAAAAAAACGCGCTCGGCGTTCCAGTAGCTGAGTTGGATCATGGCTGCGGCCAGCGTCTCCCGCAAAGGGGCGTTCGCGGCCAGTGGCCGATAACCCCGCCTGTGCAGCCCGGCGCCGCTGGTGTCGATGGTCAGGGTGGCTTCATCCTTCAGCAGGGCCACCTCGATGCGGTATAAGGGTCCGTCTTCGTCGAACCAACTGCGTCGGTAGCGAGTGCGCAGGGCCTCCACCACAGCCTTTTTGACGATGGCCTGGCAGTCCGGGACGCTGTACAAAGTCGATTTGACGGACTTGCCGATGACGGGAAAGCAGGCATTCTCCGGCAACCAGTCTGCCCAGGGCAGGGCTTTGGTCCGTTCAAAAAGCTCCTCAAAGGTTGTGGCCGGAAAAGAGCCCATTTTGATCAGGACCCGATCGGCTGAGCGCAACCAGAGATTGGCGCGGGCTATGGCCTCAAGACCCCCTCGGAAGGTTACCTTCCCGTTTTCCGTGAAGCAATCATTAAACCCTAAGGCTTTCAACTCTCTGGCCACAACCGCTTCGACTCCAAAGGCGGCCGTGGCAATCAACTCAACTTGCGACATGGATGTCACCTTCGGTCTTTGCTGCTTCGGTAGGGTTCCCCAAGACGGGCTGATTCCCTTCATAGCTTCAGCGGGCAGGGAGCCTCTCAGATATGTGGAAGATCTTGCTATGGATCTATATCGCTGGTATATGGGGGGATACCCATGAAAAAGGCCCTGATCGTCTACGGAGGTTGGAAGGGTCACGAGCCGGATCTTGTGGCCGAGACCTTTCGTCAGATATTGGTGGAGCTAGATTTTTCCGTTGAGCTGTCGGAGACACTCGATGCTTTCTTGGATGCGAAGAAGCTGATGGGGTTGGATCTCATCGTGCCTGTGTGGACCATGGGCAAGATCACCAATGACCAGCTGCAACCGGTATTGCGAGCGGTGGAAAACGGAGTGGGCATCGCCGGCTGCCACGGGGGCTTGTGCGATGCTTTTCGCGAGAGCACTCAATGGCAGTTCATGACCGGCGGAAACTGGGTGGCCCACCCAGGCAACGCCGATGTGGAGTATCGGGTGGAGATCGTGAAAGGTTCACATCCCATCGTACAGGGGATCGACGATTTTACGGTGCGCAGTGAACAGTACTATCTGCACGTCGATCCGGCAGTCAAAGTCCTGGCGACGACCGAATTCCCCGTTGTCGACGGCCCGCACTCTCCCAACGGACGAGTGGATATGCCCGTCATATGGATCAAATACTGGGGAGCGGGGCGGGTCTTTTACAACTCACTCGGTCATGACAACAAAACGGTTGCCGCCGAACCTGTTCGGACGCTCATGAAGCGCGGCTTTGCTTGGGCCGCCGGTGGTAAGGCCTGACTTTGAGGAGGGATGCGGCTGTGAAGGAACGTCTGTGGGAAATAGCAAAAGCGGTACATCCCGAAGTGGTCGCTGATCGTCGCTGGCTTCATCAACACCCGGAGTTGAGCTATCAGGAAAAAGAGACGTCGGCGTATATTGCGCAGCAGTTGCGCAAGCTGGGCTTTGAGCCGCAGGTCGGTATCGGAGGCTATGGTGTCAAAGCGGTCTTATCCGGCAAGCGTCCCGGGCCGACCATCGCTTTGCGGGCCGATATGGATGCTCTGCCCATCCAGGAGGAGACCGGTCTTCCATTCGCTTCGGTCAATCCCGGGGTGATGCACGCCTGCGGACATGATTGCCATGTCGCCATGCTCCTGGGGGCCGCCCGCGGGCTGAAGCTCATGGATGGCGACTGGGCGGGAAACGTAGTCCTGATCTTTCAACCAGCGGAAGAACAGGGGCCGGGCGGAGCCAGTCTGATGATCAAGGACGATGTCTTGCAAAATCCCGATGTTGAGGCGATATTCGCCCTGCACGTCAACGCCATGGTGCCGGCCGGCAGACTGGGGTTTGCACCCGGTCCGATGAAAGCGGCCAGCGACAAGTTCGAAATAGTGATCCGTGGCAGGGGAGGGCACGGTGCTCATCCGCATCTGACCAAAGATCCCATTCTCGCCGCCAGCAGTGTTATCCAGGCCTTGCAGCAAGTGGTTAGCCGAAACGTGATGCCGGCGGAGCCGGCGGTGGTCAGTGTCGGCGCCATCCACGGCGGTGAGGCTCCCAACGTCATCCCTTCCGAGGTGGTTCTCAGCGGAACCGTCCGAACCATGGGTGAGCCGCTGCGCACTAAGATCAGGGAGTGGATGAAGCGGGTCATCGACGGCACCGTTGCGGCCCATGGTTGCCAGGCGGATGTGGAATTCGTCTCGGGGTATCCGGCGGTGCATAATGACCCCGAGCAGACCGAGGTGGCCCGACGGGCGGCGCGGCGTATTGTGCCCGAAGAAGAGATCGACGTCATGGAGTTGGGGATGGGGGCCGAGGATTTTGCCTACTATTTGGAGAAAGTGCCAGGGACAATAGGCAGACTGGGGGTGGCGCCTTCGTCCGGTGAGCTCTTCCCGTTGCACAGTTCGCGGTTGCGAGTGGACGAGAGCGCTTTTGTAACGGGTGTAGCCTTTTGGTTGGCGCTGGTGCAGGAAGCCTGCACAGCTCAATAGACAGATGATCGCACTACGGTTGGAAAGGGGAACATAATGCCTGTACAGGATCTGACACAGCTGAAGACACAGGTGGAGCGGGCCGTTGCGGAGGCTAAGATCACCGACATCCATACGCACCTGTATTCGCCCGCTTTCGGGGATTTGTTGCTATGGGGCTTTGATGAGCTGGTCAACTATCACTATCTCGTCGCTGAAACCCTGCGCATCTCCGATATACCGTACGAGGAGTTTTGGGCCTTAAGCCGCGAGCAAAGAACGGATCTGATTTGGAAGACTCTCTTTCTCGACAACTCGCCCTACAGCGAGGCATGCCGCGGGGTACTGACCGTACTCAATGAACTGGGTTTGGATGTAGGCAGTCGCGACGTTTCCGCTTTCCGGGAGTACTATCGCAACCAGACGGTACACGGGTTTATCGACAAGGCGTTTGAGGTAGCCAACATCGACTCGGTCGTGATGACCAACGATCCGTTTGATGCCCAGGAGCGCAAAGTGTGGCTGGAAGGTTTTGAGGTCGATCCGCGCTTTAAGGCCGCCCTGCGCTTGGATCCCTTGCTGGTCTTTTGGGATAAAAGCTACGCCGATCTGAAAGCCTGGGGTTACGATGTGGACGTGGCCCTGTCAGCGCGCTCTTTGAAAGAGATCCGCCGTTTCCTGTCCGATTGGATCAAGCGCATGGATCCGGTGTATATGGCCGTCTCCTTGCCTTCGTCTTTCCGCTATCCCGCTGACAATGCTTGCGCCAAGATCATCGAGGAGTGCGTCCTGCCGGTTTCCAGAGAGCACAATGTTCCCTTTGCCTTGATGATCGGAGTGAAGCGGCAGGTCAATCCCGGACTCCGCTTGGCCGGCGACGGACTTGGCAAATCGGACATCAGTGCCGTGGAGTATCTGTGCGCCAACTACCCGGACAACAAGTTCCTGTGCACCATGCTGTCGCGGGAGAACCAGCATGAGCTGGCGGTCAATGCCCGCAAGTTCCGCAACTTGCTGGTCTTTGGCTGCTGGTGGTTCCTCAACAATCCCAGTCTGATCGAGGAGATCACCAGGATGCGCTTCGAGCTGCTCGGAGTGAGCGTCATTCCGCAGCATTCGGACGCCCGGGTTCTCGATCAGGTGATCTACAAGTGGGCGCACTCACGCGAGATCATCGCTAAGGTGCTGGTCGACGAGTACTCCGATCTCGCTCGCACCGGCTGGCAGGTGAGCGAGGATGAGATTCGCCGTGACGTGAATAACCTCTTTGGCGGCAATTTCTGGTCATTCCTGGAGAAATAGGCATGTCGGCGGCCATTTGTGTCGCACAAGAGCCCATGCGAAGCTATTTACAGGGATGATGCCCGTGTGAACGGCGGGCGTCATCCCTGCCTGATACGGACGGAACTAAGCCTGGAGGGGTGTGTAGGAGAGGATGTCGGATAGGCCTTCTGTCGGTCTCATTTTCGATCTCGACAATACCTTGGTCGCCTCGCAGATAGATTTCGCGGCCATGCGGGCCGCCGTCTTTGACGTCTTGCAGGAAGCGGGCATATCCGTGACCGACGCGCAGCGCCGATGGCCCGTGGGGCGTTTGGCCGAGTTGGCCCGCGGTTCGGATGCATCCGACGACTCATATGAGCGCATCTGGCAACTAATCGAACACTACGAGGTCGAAGGAATGAAAAAAGCCACCCTCGAAGAAGGAGCCCGCCGGGTGACGGAGACCTTGGCCGCTCAGGGATATCCCTTGGCCATTGTGACCAACAATTCCCGGGCCTCGGCTTTAGCGATTCTGCAAGCCTTCGATCTGACGGATCCTTTCCGGGTGATTTTGGCCCGCGAAGACGTGCCGCGTCTCAAACCCGCTCCCGACGGGCTGCTAATGGCCATGCAGCATCTGGGAAAACCCGAACGATCCTTTATGATCGGCGATGCCTGGTTGGACGGCGTGGCCGCACAGGCGGCCGAAGCCAGGTTCGTGGCTGTGGGGGACTTTCGACAGGGGCCTATGCCTTGTCCCGTATGGGCTCATATCGACAGGCTGCCCGAACTTCTCGATTTGGATTGGTGGCGGGATTAAGAACAATGAGATCCGTAGTAGCTCAGATAGAAGGACTCAATCAAAGAGGGGGCCGCATGCTTACGGCAGCCGATCTTTTGGCCGCCGGGACGGTCGATTTGGAACTCATGGCCTATCTCATGCGCTGTATGCACCGCGGCGCCTCAGTGATCACCTGCGCCGGACCGGGAGGCACCGGAAAGACGACGCTTCTGGGAGCCTTGTTGTGCTTTTTGCCGCCGGATATCGAGCTCAAAGTGGTGCACGGCGGTGAAAGTTATCAGGACGGTGGAGTGTGCTATCTGTGTCATGAGTTAGGCCACGGCTGGTTTTCTTATCTTTGGGGGGCCGATGCCCGAGCGCTGTTGGAGGTGGCTGAAGCCGCAGATCGACGGTATTGCGCCACCACGGCTCATGCCGATGACCTTGATGAGCTAAGGCAGCTGCTGACGGCTACGGAGATCGCTCTCAGTTACCGGACGTTCGCTCATCTCGATCTGGTCATTTTTATGCGGCGCTTCGCAAGATTCGGCCGTCCTTTGCGCCGGGTGACCATGGTTTACAGGGGAACCGGTGATCCCAGGCAGTCGCACGATCTCGTCTGCCGTTGGGACGGAGGCACCGACGCCTTTGTTTGGCCCCGCCCCGACGGTGATGGCTTGCAAACCGCGGCGCCTGTGGAGGATGAGTTGGAGGATTACCGCGCTTTTCTTGAGTTCTTGCTTCGGGAACGGATCGTGCGCGTAGCGGACGTCAGGAAGGCCGTGTTGGATTTTTACTCCCAAATGATCTGAAAAGGGGCCCTGCAACAAAGGCCCCTGTTTTTACTATTCCATGGCCAGGATAATGTCCAGCGCTCGGGAGGTGTCAAAGACGAGCTGGCTCGGACTGCCCGGATACGGGCTGACCTCTGCCGTGAGGGGGCCGTCGTAGCCGATCTTGCGCAAGGCCTGTACCGTCCGCTTCCAGGGTACGTTTCCTTGGAGGAGAGGCACGAAGCCTTGGATGTTGCCGATGTCGGTGCGGAAATCCTTGACGTGAATTTTGCGGATCCGCTCTCCGAGCTCAAGAATCCACTGATCCGGATAGCCGCTGATGAGCACGTTACCAACGTCGAAGTAGGCGCCGACCCACTCGGAATTGATCTCATCCACAAAGCGCACAAGTTCAAGAGGACTCAACAGGAATTTGTTCCAGACGTTTTCGACTCCGATATGTACCCGCTGTTTGGCCGCCTCGCCGGCCAAGTCTCGAAGTACGGCGATCGAGCGATCCCAAGCCTGCCGATAGCTTGTGCGGCCATCCACAACGCCGGGCACGACCAGGACCGTGTCCGCTCCAACGGCCGCGGCCAGCTCGAGCATCTTGACTACAATGGCGATCCCTTTGTCCCGAGTCGCCGGATCCGGGCTAGTCAGCGGATACTGCCAATGCAGGCCGGTGGACAGGCTGGGCAACTGCAGACCGGCCTGGCGCGCTGTCTGAGCGATTTCTTGCGCCTCGGCCGTCGAGGTCTCGGTGGTCAGTCCGGCCGCATCACTGAGTCCGAGGGATTCGATGATCGTGCCTTCGGTACCTTTTGCCGACGGAGGCTCGCTGACGTTGAGTTCCAACGCCGCAAAACCGGCCTCTTTTGCCAGATCGATACACTCTTCCACACTTAAGTGGCCGGGAAAGCACCATTGATTTATTCCTTTTAGCACGAAAAACACCTCCTGCCATCAAGGATAGCCAAACCTGCATAAATGCACAATCCCCAAGTCAGAAGGGGGAGATAGCGATTTCTTCGCGAAGCTTATCTATCCGGACGTCCTGGCGTCTTTTTCGGTTTGGCTTTCCACTGACACCGATTGGAGGCAGAGCGTCTTTTCCCTCTTTTTGACTCGTTGCGTCGGGTGTGGGTTCATGAATGACTCCTGCGAATCAACCGACAAGCTCGACACCTAATACTACGACGACATCCATCCGTCACGTCCTCTGTCCACGCAACCTTCAACTCATCTGCGACACGCACAGGGAGAGCGCTACATGTCTGTCTTTTTTATGGATTTTCCAGGAAAATCATCTTCCAGTGGCGTATGTATACTCGTAGACGCAGTTCAAACGATTTGCCAGGAGGTGGCGTCGATGCGGTTACGGTACCGGTGTCATAGGATATGGTTTTCTCTGATGATCGTCTTGCTTATTACGGGTTCGGTCCAGGCCAGCCGGATGCGGGTCGGTGTGTTTGCCTTCGCGGGCGCGGGCGGGTACTACGAAAGGCAGAGTGCTGCGAACTTCTTGACCAAGGTCCTGGTCGATCTGGGACGGTTTGATGTCATCGAGCGCGAACGATTGGAACTTATCATGCGTGAGCAGAAGTTTCAGCGCTCCTATCCGGTTGATCAGACTACGGCTGTGGAAGCTGGCAGACTGGCGGGGATTGCGACGGCTTTCGTCGGTCAGATCGACAGCCTGACAGCCAAGCGGGAACGCGACTCCGACGGCTCGGGCTATTACCATGCCACCGCCAACGTGAGTATCAGGATCATCGATGTCAGTACGGGCCAGCTTTTGAAGGTGTTGACGCTTTCGGGCACGGGTATCGAGGACCGAAGAGACGACGCTCACATTGCTGCCCTTCAGGCTTGTTTTGACGCTTATTTTATAGGGGAGTTGAAGGAGCTTTTTGCCCTGGAGACCAGGATCTCCCGTGTCGCCGGCGATGATGTGTATCTCGCCTTGGGGCAGGATGCCGGAGTCAAGCGGGGGCAGCATTTCCTCGTTTTGCGTGCGGAGGACGACGATGATCCAACTTTCGATTTCGATCGCGAGTTCATGGAAGAGATCGCTTTGATTCGGGTGACCGAGGTCAGTCGGGCGACGGCTCGCGCCCGCGTGCTCTGGGCATCCCGGACGCCGCGAGTCGGAGACTATCTGGTCGAGGAGGGTCGCCCGAAGCTTTTTCATACGGGTGTCTCTTGGCAAAGGACGGGCGTGCGGCTGAGCGGCTCGCCGTACTACCCTCCGGTGGAGGATGTAAGCAACACCTGGATACTACGCCTGGGTTATGAGTTGCCTTTTCGGCATGGGACGGGCTTGGAGCTTATGTTTTGCTCACCGGTGAGCGGGGTGGACGTGAGTGGATTAGGCGTTTACGGCTCTTGGGAAATACCTCTGGTGCCCAAGCGTCTCACCGTCAACATGCAAGGAACTCTTGGCATCGCCTTGGCCACTCAGGAGTATTGGGGTTATCCGGGAACGCCCTGGACCATTCCCTCACGGGGCTCGGCTACGGGCGGGCAGATTTATCTCAAAGGAGATGCCGGTCTCAGATGCTACCTAGGTTGGAGAGAGGGCTTGCGCCTGGAGCTGAATGCGACGTTTCTGACCGGGGCGCCCGTGAGAGAATGGACCGTCAGGAGCGGGGAAGGGTTTGATGCCCAACGCTACGATGTGACTGAGTATGTGGATTATCCCAAGGTGGATTTCGGGGGTGTGTCATTGCGGGTGGGTGCCGCCTTCGTCTTCTAGCCCTTCGAGTCGGAATTTGACGACAAGTTTGCGAAAAAAGCGAAGCATATTGTCTAGAGCTGACCACGGGGTGTTCGGCAGGCATACGGCATCCGGAACGAGAAGAAATCCATGATAAGAAAGCGTTGGGAGTAGGTAGATCCGTAATGTCTGTCGAGTCAGCGGCGACGGTCAAATCGGGCCCTAGAATTGGTATACCGCGGGCTTTGTGGTATTACACTTTCTATCCGTTTTGGCGGGCGTTCTTTAACGGTTTGGGCGCGTCGCTCATCCCGTCGTCACCCACAACGAAAGCCATTCTGGACGCCGGGATTTTGGAGACCGTGAGCGAAGCCTGTGTACCGATCAAGGTCTTTCTCGGTCACGTGAATGATTTGCGTGAGAAGTGGCAACGAGGCGAGATCGACATGCTCTTTCTTCCTCGTTATGTCAGTTGGCAAGGAGGCTTGATCTTTTGCCCAAAATTCTTGGGCTTGCCTGACATGGTCAGGTACGCTTTTGAAGCGTTGCCTCCGTTGCTCACGGTGCGCATAGATCGTCGCACTTTCATGGGTCTGTGGCGGGCTTGCGACGAGCTTCGCAGCCGCTTGGGAGCGACAAGAAGCGCTCTGGTGTCGGCCTATCGCTCCGCCCTGAGAGCTCAAGCGGCCCATGAAAGGCGCTTGCGTGAGAACTGGCGACCTACCGAATCGATCGTCGGTGTGCGTCGCCCCCGGCGGATTCCTACTGAGAACGCACGTCGCCCTCTGCGGTTGGCAGTGCTGGGATATCCCTATCTCGTATACGATGAGTATGTTAGCCTCGGTGTGTTAGACAAGCTGGAAAGCATGGGTGTGGAAGTGGTTACCGCCGAAACCCTTCAGGCGCAAAAAAAGCAACTGCGCCATCCCGAGCAAAAGGATCTGTTTTGGCACTACAGCGAAATGGTCAAGACGGTCGGTTATTACGCATTGAGCCCGACCAACGGGGATATCGACGGGGTTATCCATGTCACTGCCTTTGCCTGCGGACCTGATGCCATGGTCAATAAGTTGCTGGAGCTGGAGGCCCGCAAAGAAGGGGCCAAACCGTTTCTGTCACTCGGACTTGACGAGGAGACCGGCGAGGCGGGCTGTTTGACCAGGCTGGAGGCCTTTGTGGATATGCTGCGCAGAAATCCGCACCGCGTCGTCCGCTGACGGCGGTCAAATATGGACTGCCAAATCGACAGTTCGGACAACGAAAGCGAGCAATAACATGGCTAAGATCACATTTCCTCCTATGGGACATTATTCGCCGGCCTTTGCCACTCTCTTGCGTGAGTTGGGGCATGAGGTGATCTTGCCCAATCCGCCCACCAAAGAAACCCTTTCTTTAGGAACACTGTACGGTCCGGAATTTGCCTGCTTGCCTTTGAAGATCTGTTTGGGCAGTTATGTTGAGTCACTGGAGCGCGGCGCCGAGGTGATCGTGACCAGCGGCGGCGTGGGCCCTTGTCGCGCCGGGTTGTACGGTACCGTGCAACGAGAGATTCTCAAGAGTCTGGGTTACCGGTTTGAAATGATCGTTTTGGAGCCCCCCAGGCGCCATCCTCTTGAATTGTTGAAAGCTTTGCACCGCCTGGATGCCTTTCGCAGGGCGCCTTGGCAATTGGTGAACACGGCGTTTAAGACGTGGGAGATGATCAAGGCTTTGGACCGTCTGGAGCGCGAGCTGCACCGGATCAGACCGCGGGAGGCCGAGAAGGGAAGTGCCGAGGCAGTCTACAAAAGAGGCTGTCGGGCCATTGGCGCCCAAGACACGGTGGCAGGTATCAGAAAAGCCGCTGAGGAAGCGTTGGCCGACATGCGGCGGGTGCCTCTCGATCCGAGCTGTGATCCGATCAAAATCGGGATCGTGGGCGAAATCTACGTCTTGTTGGAGCCCGCGGCCAATTTGAAAATTGAAAAGACCCTGGGCGAGTTGGGGGCCGAAGTCGATCGGTCCATCTTCCTCACCGGATGGACGAGGGAGAACGTGGTGCGTGAAGGTGACAACCAAACGGCAAGAGAGGCGGCCTATCCTTATCTGTGCGAAATGATCGGCGGTCACGGACAGGATACGGTCGGTCACACCGTTATGTATGCCCGCCAGGGCTATGACGGCGTGATTCAGTTGGCGCCGTTTACCTGTATTCCTGAGATCGTCGCCAAAGGCGTGTTGCCTAGCGTCAGTCGGGATTTGGACATACCGATCATCTCCTTCTTCTTGGATGAACAGACGGGAGAAGCGGGTTTTCGCACCCGACTGGAAGCCTTTGTCGACTTACTCGTGCGGCGCAGAGAGCAGCGGCGCTTGGCGGGGTAAGCGGGCCGGAGGGAACAAGACGAGGTGTATTTCAGAGTGAATGCGACACGGGGTTACCTGGGTCTGGATGTGGGGTCCGTATCTACCAATGTCGTGGTCATCGCTGAAGACGGCACTCCGCTTACTACGGTATATCTCAGGACGCGAGGCGAGCCTATCCGCGCCGTGCAGGAGGGCCTGCGTCGGGCGCGGCAGGATCTGCCGGAAGGGTTCACCGTTCTCGGCGTGGGGGCAACGGGCAGTGCCCGCCAGCTCGGCGGTGTGATCGTGGGTGCGGATGTGGTAAAAAATGAGATTACCGCCCATGCGGTGGCCGCTTCCGAGTTGGTTCCCGGTGTACAGACAGTGCTGGAAATCGGCGGGCAGGATTCGAAGATCATCATCATTCGGGACGGTGTGATCGCCGATTTCGCCATGAATACCGTGTGCGCCGCCGGCACGGGATCGTTTCTCGATCAGCAAGCCGGCCGACTGGGCATACCCATTGAAGAGCTGGGTGAGATAGCGCTGAAGTCCAAAACGCCTGTGCGCATAGCCGGACGATGCACCGTTTTTGCCGAGTCAGACATGGTGCACAAACAGCAGCTAGGCTACCGACAGGAAGACATCGTTTACGGGCTCTGCCAGGCCTTGGTCCGGAATTATCTCAACAACGTAGGGCGGGGCAAGCCGATCAATCCCATAGTCGTCTTTCAGGGAGGCGTGGCGGCCAATGCCGGCATTCGCCGGGCCTTTGAAGAGGCCTTAGGCACCGAGGTGATAGTCCCGCGCTATTTTGACTGCATGGGCGCTTTGGGATCGGCGATGCTAGCCCGGGAAGAGATGGAGCGCCGGCGCAGACAGGGTCAGGATACGACCACCGCTTTTCGCGGTTTTTCAGGATCCGAACTCGATTACAAGGCTTCGAGCTTCGAATGCCATCACTGTCCCAACAGATGCGAGATCATCGAGATCTCCTGTGACGGCGAAGTCCTGGCTCGTTGGGGAGGACGTTGCCCGCGCTGGGATGCCGTTTCAAAAGATCAAAAGAGCCTCACCCTGGCCGTGAAATAAACGAGGCACCGACTGCGGTGCCTCCGACGTCGCTGCCTAAGTCAATCATTCCACCGGTCCGAGATTGGCCTTTTCCGCCAGCTCGAGCAGGTTGCGGCGGGCGCGGGCGATGCGCTCGTCCAGTTCTTCCGCCGAAAGGGGCTCGCTCGGAGCACCGTCGACCCGCTCGACCGAGATGATTCCGTCAAAGCCGGCCTTGGCCAGCATGGAGAAGATGGCGGGAAAATCGACGGCGCCTTCGCCGGGTATGGGAAAATCGGCGTGGGCTCTCGGGCCTTGGTGATCTTTGGCCACGATATGAGCCATCATGTCGGCAAACGGAGCCATATCCTCGCCGGGAGCGAGTCCTTCATAGTAGCTGACGTTGCCGGGATCATAGCAGGCCACTACGTTGGGAGCGTCAATGTCTTTTATGGTCTGGGCGAGCAGTGCCGCCGTGGCGGTGTTTCCCGTGTGGGGCTTGAGGAGAATCTCTATTCCCGCCTCCTGAGCGTACGGAGCGACCTGACGGACGTTGTCCACGAAGATCCGGTGAGCCTCCACTAGCTCTGATTCCGACAGCGGTTGATCGGGAAATTGGCGATAGCCCCATGTGCCGCCGCCCAAAAGGGCCTTTACTCCGAGTTCTTTGGCTACATCAACCTTGCGGCGATACTGCGCAAGATCCGCATCCCCGGCCAGGCTGATCCCCCACATCAGTGCGGGTATTAGGTTGCGCTTGGCAAACTCTTCCTTGATTCTGGCCAGCTCTTCGGCGGTCGGGTCATCAGAAGGAACGGATTGGCCCTCATGCCGCAGTCCGAAGCCTACGTATTTGTAACCGGCCTTGCTGATACCATCCAAAGCCCGTTCGAAGCTGTAGCGGGCGTAGGGAAGTGTACAACAAACAAGTTTGATCATCCTGTTGCCTCCTTCCGGCTCGGCACCCCGACAGTTCCCTTTGGTGCTGTCTGCACTGCTACTTCTGTTAGCGGGCAGATCATTCCTTCCCGTTTGTTTTTTACTCACTTGTGCAACCGAGGAGCATTGTCCGCGGCAGCTGAGAGGGATATGATCATGGCAACGGACAAACGCTCCGAGGGAAACGGAGGATGCCTCTTGAAAGCAGTGGTGCTTGGCGGAACGGGTGACATGGGCAGTCTGGCAGTCCATGAGTTGGGGCGAGACGAACGGATCGAGCAAGTGACCATCGTCGGCCGCAACAGGGAGCGGGCCGAGGTCCTGGCCGCCGAAGTGGGCCCACGCGCCCGGGTGGAGATCCTTGATGTAAGACAGCCGGAAGTTCTCCGCGAGGTGATGAAATCCCACGACGTGGCAGTGGGGGCACTGGGTCCTTTTTACTTATACGAAAAACTGATAGCCGAAGCGGCGATCGAGGCCGGTACGCCCTATGTCAGCATCTGTGATGATTATGATGCCACAGAGGCGGTGATGGAACTCGACGAGGCAGCCAAGCGGCGGGGTGTCACGGTCGTGACGGGGATGGGCTGGACGCCGGGCATCACCAATCTTTGTGCCAAAAAAGGAGCACAGATGCTGGATACCGTGGAAAAGGTTCACATTTCCTGGCTCGGAAGCGCCGCCGATGCGGAGGGGCTGGCAGTTATCCTTCATACCATGCACATTTTCACTGGCCGGGTGCCTACCTTTTCCGGCGGAAAGCGGCGCGACATCCCGGCTGGCAGCGGGAGCCGGACGGTTCGCTTTCCCGCTCCTTTGGGCAGGGTGAGCGTCTATCATGTCGGCCATCCCGAACCGGTGACCATTCCTCGCTTTTTGCCCGGTGTGACTGAAGTCACCTGCCGAGGCGGCTTGACGGAGACGTTTTTGAACTATGTGAGTATCGGCATTTGCCGTTTGGGTCTCACCGCTACCGCTGAAAAAAGAGAGCGCCTGGCCCGACGGATGAAGCCCGCCTTGTCGCTTGTGGGGAAGATGAGATCTCAGTCTCGGTCGCCGTCTTCGGCGGCGCATGTCGAGGTGCTGGGGAAAAAAGACGGCCGACCGGCCAAAGTGGTGATGACAGCCGTGGACCGCATGGTCCGTCTGACATCGCTGCCTCTTGTCATCGGCGCGCTTATGCTCGGCAGCGGAGAGATAAATCGCCCCGGTGTGATTGCGCCTGAAGCGCCGGGAGGGCCCGATCCCGATACTGTCTTCCAGAGGCTTGCCGATTACGGGCTACATGTACAGGTCGGGGAGATCGAGTACTCGGAGTCCGGCGACAACTAAGAAGCCGATTCGGCGAGCAGGCAGGAATAGGCGCACTTACCCTGAATGAGTCAATCAAGTTTGACGAAGGGGGCGCAGCTGCCGTATGAGTAAAAAACGTGTTGCGGTCTTGGTAGGGACGGCCGGCGTTCAACGGGTTTTCGAGCCGGCGACTCTGGCCAAATTGGAAGAAACGGTCGATCTTGTCGCTCATGAAAAAGAAAAACCCCCGTCAGCCGATGAGGCTAAGATCCTTTTGGCGGGAGCCGATGCGTGCATCACATCCTGGGGTTCGCCGCGGATGACGCCGGAGCTTTTGGATGTCGCGCCTGATCTGAAGCTGATCGTTCATGCCGCGGGCTCGATCAAGCCTATCGTGACCGATTCGGTCTACGAGCGGGGTATTACCGTCACCAGCGGTGCGGGGGCTATCGCCATCGGCGTGGCTGAGACGACATTGGGCTTGATCATCACCTCCATGAAGAACGTCTTTGCCCTGTCAACCGCCATTCGGGAGGGCGGATGGCGCGCCGGGGCCGAGGCCCGCAAAAACGTCAAGGAGATGATCGGCACTACGATCGGTATCGTGGGAGCGGGTCATGTCGGACGACAGGTGATAAAGCTTCTCCAAGCTTTTGAGGTCCGCATCCTTTTGTATGATCCCACGTTGACGGCGGACCAAGCCGCGGCTTTGGGAGCGACATTGGTGGATCTGGATACACTGATGGCCGAATCGGACGTCGTCTCGCTGCATGCTCCGTCCATTCCCGCCACCCGACACATGATCAATGCTCAAAACCTCAAGTTGATGAAAGACGGGGCGACTTTGATCAACACGGCGCGGGGCTCTTTGATCGATGAACAGGCCTTGGTTGAAGAGCTTTCCACAGGGCGTATCTGGGCTTGCCTTGATGTGACGGATCCGGAGCCGCCCGCTGCCGACAATCCGCTGCAGTTCATGCCCAACGTGGTCATGACCTCGCACATCGCCGGGTCGGTCAGCACGGGTTTGGTGCGCATCGGTCGCGATGCGCTGGAGGAGATTGAGCGCTTCGTGGCCGGCAAGCCGGCGCTCAATGCGGTCAGACAGGAGCAACTGGCATATCTCGCCTAAGGATACAGATCAGGGCAAGGGGGCCTGGAAGAGATGAAAATCGGTGTCAGTCAAATTATCGTGCCGGGCGGCGTGGATAACCTATTGCAGCTGTGCCGGGACGCCGGCTATGAGGCGGTGGAGCTGTCGTTCGGTGAAGGTCGTGATCCGGACATCAATCTCGATGGGGCGGGTCTGAAGGATATCGTTGAACGCTGCCGTCAGGCAGGCGTGGTCATATCCAGTCTCATCGCCCGCTACAAACAAGGCAGTTTTTTGAGCAGCGATCCGAATCTCAGAGACTGGGCCCGCAAGTCGCTGTCCAGGGCTTTGGAGATCGCTGAGGTTTTGGGCGCCAAGACCGTTTTGTTGCACCCCGGTCAGGTTGAGGCTTCGGCATCTTATCTGGAGACCTATGACCGATTTATCGAAGATATGCGGGGCATGGCCGCCGAGGCCGAGGGGCGGAAGGTCAACATTGGCATTGAAAATGTCTGGAATAGGTTTATGCTGTCGCCCAAAGAAGCATGTGACATCGTCTATGCCATAAACAGTCCGTGGATCGGGGTGTATCTTGATACGGGAAACATGATGGCCTACGGTTATCCCGAGCAGTGGATTCGCGATCTGGCGCACAGGATTAAAGCGGTTCACTTCAAAGATTTCAAGCGGCGCGAGCACCGTTTTGTGCCCTTGATGGAAGGCGATTGCCCGTGGCCTGAGGTAATGGAGGGCCTGCGCAGTGTCGGTTATACGGGTGCCGTGGTGCATGAGGTGTCAGGCGATCGCGAACTGCAAATCGAGATGGCCAAGCGGATGCGCCGCATCGTAGCCGGTGAGACTGCGTAACGGATCTGAAACGTCTGCGTGCGCGATACGGAGAAAACCGCAGCATGTGGAAGATGAAAGAGACAGGAGAACGCAGACGCTCCGTCACTGCGTGAAAACGGGATTGCTCAAAATGAACGCTTGTGGATAATCATTATCAATAGGGAGTGTATACTGTTTTCGCTTGGGAAGCCTACGCCTCAGGCTTTCCGGGCTGTGAAAGGATGTTCGGGTTGTTCTCGGCTGCGGAGGCACTCAAGGCGCGCGGCATGCGGGTGACACCACAGCGAATAGCTGTCTACAATGTATTGAAAGCAACTGATGATCATCCCAGTGTGGAGACGGTCTATGAACGGGTCCGTTCGGATTGTCCGAGCATCAGTTTAAATACGGTCTATACCACTCTGTGTAAGATGGCTGAGATAGGATTGATCCGTCCGATAGACGCCGGTGACGGACTGTGTCGCTACGACGGGAATCCGCATCCGCATGCCCACGTGGTTTGCACGAGCTGCCGCCGAGTTGAAGATCTCGATGTGAGGATCGACTTGGATGAAAAAGAGGCAGCCAGTCGCTCCGACTACACCATAGATGATGTCGCCGTCTATTTCTACGGTAAATGCGCGGACTGCCGGAAGCTTAGTAATCGGTCGATACGAAGTATATGACTCATGGGAGGTAGGAGAAGTGAAAAGCCTGAAAGGTTCACAGACGGAGAAGAATTTGTGGGAAGCCTTTGCCGGTGAGTCACAAGCCCGAAACAAGTACACGTTTTACGCCAGCGTTGCCCGTAAGGAAGGCTATGAGCAGATGGCAGCCATCTTCGAAGAGACGGCGTATCATGAGAAAGAGCACGCCAAAAGAATCTTCAAGTTCCTAGGCGGAATCGGCGATACGCCGGCCAATCTGAAGGATGCCGCGGCCGGTGAGCATTACGAGTGGAGCACGATGTATGCCAACTTCGAGAAGGTGGCCCGGGAAGAGGGTTTTGATGAGATCGCCGATTTCTTCCATGAAGTGGCCGAAGTCGAGGAAGAGCACGAGAAGCGCTATCTGGCCCTGCTGAAGAACATCGAAGAGGATCGCGTCTTCAAACGCGAGGATCCCAACACGCGTTGGCAGTGCCGTAACTGCGGCTACATCCACACGGGCAAAGAGGCACCCGAGATCTGTCCTGCTTGTGCTCATCCGCAATCTTACTATCAGTTGGCTGCTGAGAATTACTAAAGAAGTTGAGCGGTCGGCTTGATCGAGATCTTCTGTCCGGAGTGACAGGGCCGATCATGTCCGACCGCAGTTGTCAAATCGAATGTTCTTGAATGCCTGCGGTACGATGTGGCGAGCGGATGACCCGGGCATCCTGGGCCGCTTCACCGGCTCCGGGCTCTGCGGCAGGTGATCAGGGATCAGGCAGGATCGCCTGTCAGGATCGCTCATAAACACTTGCGAAAAAGGACCTGAACCCAAAGAGACGTCAGTATTAGCAGGTGGGCATGGTCACACTCCTGCCCTACGGTCGAATAGCGCTAAGTGTTTAAAGCACGGTTTTTCCCGGATGTCGCAACGTCGGAGGCCAATCGCGGTCAAGGCGTTTCGGCGGGATACACCGTCCGTGGGGGATACACGGACCACCATTTTCAGGGAGCGATGCAGCGATGACCAAACTGTTGGAGATCTACAAGTGCGAGAGGTGTGGCAACATCGTCGAGGTCGTGCATGCCGGAGCCGGTAAGCTCGTCTGCTGCGGCGAGCCAATGGTGCTACAGGTTGAAAACACCGTCGATGCTTCGAGAGAAAAGCATGTACCCGTAGTTGAAAAGAGCGGTAACACGGTCACCGTCACGGTGGGTAGCGAGATTCACCCCATGGTCGAAAAGCACTACATCGAGTGGATTGAGCTTGTCGTCAACGGCCGGGTGTACAGGAAGTTCCTCAATCCCGGTGAAGAGCCCAAAGCCGTGTTTGAATGTGTGGACACGGACGCCGATATATACGCTCGCGAGTACTGTAACCTGCACGGTCTATGGAGAGGTCAGTAGTCCAAAAAGACGGATCGACGGGTCAGGTGCGTTTTGGCACCTGACCCTTATCAAGTTTTTAGGGGGTTGCATACTCGATGCCTGCGCTCCGTTTCATTCTGGGAAGAGCGGGCTCCGGTAAGACACATACTTGCATCAGCGAGATAGCGGACTGCTTGCAAGAAGCACCCCTGGGACCGCCCCTGTTGTTTATTTTGCCCGATCAGGCCACGTTTCAAATGGAGCGCGCCATCGTTCAAGCTCTGCCCGGTCAGGGCTTTGTTCGCTTACGCGTCCTGAGCTTTAAACGCTTGGCTTTGAGTATTCTTGCCGAGGCGGGCGGCCTGGCGCGGCCTGCTCTCACTCGGACGGGGCGTCAGATGTTACTTCGCTCGCTCTTGCACGAGTATGGCGACCGGCTGCAGGTGTTCGGTCGCTCAGCGCGCCAACCCGGATTTGTGGCTGAACTGGAGGCCATGCTTCGCGAATTGGTGCAGTGCGGGCACACCCCTCAAACCGCTGCGGCAGCCGTACAGCGATTACCTGACACGGCGGCCAAACAGAAGCTCGAAGATCTCACCTTGCTCTGGACGGCGTATCAGGAGGCTTTGGCTCCTCATCACGCCGATCCCGATGCCTATGTGACTATGGCTACGGAGAAGGCCGCCGCCACCTCCTGGCTTAAAGAGGCCCGGATCTGGGTCGACGGATTTGCTTCTTTTACGCCCCAGGAACACCGTATGTTGCAGATGCTGCTGCGAGTGTCAGATCAGCTGAATGTGGCTTTGTGTCTTGATCCCGCAAGCTGGCCACAGCTCATCGAAGACACCGCCGAGTCAAAAGCGTCTTTTCCGGTGGATCAACTGGGGATGTTTCATCGTTCTGAGGAGACTTGTCTTCGTTTGCTTCAGGGGGCCCGATTGCAGAACATTGAGATCTTGCCTCCCACTCTTTTAACTGAGACTTCCCCGCGTTTTCGCGTTCCGGAGTTGAGACATCTGGAAGCCCAATTCCCCGATCCGCAACCTCGGGCATGTCCCGCGTCGGTCCAAGCCATTCGCCTTGTGGAAGCCGTCAATCGACGGGCGGAAGTGGAAGCCGTGGCCCGCGAGATTTTGCGTTTGTGCAGGGAAGAAGGCTATCGCTTCCGGGATATCGCCGTCATCGCCCGGGATCTTGATCCTTATCATGATCTGTTGAGCGCTGTCTTCACAGAGATGGGGATTCCTTGTTTTATCGACAGACGGACTTCCATCGCCCATCATCCCGTCATTGAGTTGCTCCGCTCCATGGTGGAAGTGGCGCTGACGGGCTGGGAGTTGCAGCCTTTGATGCGCTGTCTGAAGACCGATCTTATTGCCATTCCCCGGGATGACGTGGATGCGCTGGAGAACTACGTACTGGAACACGGTCTAAAGGGAGCGGCCTGGCGGAGTGAGCGCCGGTGGGCCTACGGCCTACAAAACTCCTCCGCCGACGAGCAGGCTCACATAAAGCGTTTGGATGCCGTGCGGCGCAAGGTTTACGGTTTGTTCAGTCCCGTGGTCTCCATACTGGAGAAGCCCTCTTTTGTTGTCGCCGAGGCCTGCGAGGCTCTCTATCGATTCTTGGCGGAAGTCGGTGTGCCCGAGCTGCTGCAAGCCTGGTCCGAAGACAGCGCCAAGCAGGGTCGGCTGCAGGAGGCTATGACTCATCAACAGGTCTGGGATGCCTGCGTTGAGCTCCTGGAGGAGTTCGTCGAAGCCCTGGGCACACAGAAGATGTCGGCTGTTGAATTTGCTCAGATCCTGGAGGCTGGACTGGAAAACCTTCAGCTGGGGCTAATCCCTCCCGTCTTGGATCAGGTTTTGGTCGGATCCGTCGATCGTTCGCGGCAACCTGAGTTGCGTGCCGCCTTCGTGCTCGGAGTGGGGGAGCGCTGTTTTCCGGCCGTGGGCAGTGAGGACACTCTGTTCGCTGAAAGCGAACGACGGCTGTTGGCCGAGTGTGACTTCCAGCTCGGACCGACCGTCAGCGAGCGTGCTCTCTATGAGCAATACTTGGGCTACATCGCCTTTACCCGGGCGGCTGAGTATCTGTGGATCAGCTATCCTTTGGCCGGTGACGACGGGCGGGCTTTGGCGCCTTCTCCTTTCATAGCTCGTCTGCGGGCGCTTTTTCCGCAGCTGCGACCCGAACAAATGGGCAACGAACCCGTCGGCACGGTGGCCGAGGCTTTGCCTTGGCTTACCTCAGCGCGCAAAGTGGCTGCCTTTGCCGTGCGTTGCCTGCGTTCAGGCGGGGAGTCTTGTTGGCTGAGCGCGGCCTATATGTATCGGAACGATCCCGATGTACAGTTTATCTTGCAGTCCTTGCGGCATCGCAACTACGAAGCTCCGCTTCCCGGCTCCATGGCCAAAGAATTGGTCGGTGATCCGCTGTATGCCAGTGTCTCCCGCTTTGAAAGCTTTGCCGCTTGTCCGTTTAACCATTTTGCCGAGTATATGTTACGCCTGAAAGAACGCCGGGAGTATCGCGTCCAGCATACGGACATCGGTATTTTGGTCCACGAAACACTACACCGCTTCATCCAGCATCTGCTTCAGCGGGGACAATCGCTGTCGGATTTGACTCATGCTGAAGCTACGTCTTTGATCGACAGCTTAGTGGATGATATCGCGCCGCGTCTGCATCACCGGGTTTTTATGAGCAATGCCCGTTACCGGTATCTGGTGAGGCGGATCAAACACCTTTTGCATACCACGCTTCAGGTCTGGACGCGCCACAGTACGGAAGGACGCTTCATCCCGATCGCCACGGAGTGGGGATTCGGTGGAGGGGGCTCTGCGCTGCCCGCGGCGCCGCTTGAGTTGCCGGGTGGAGGCAGTGTCTTTTTGCAGGGCCGCATAGACCGCGTCGATGCTTGCCAGCATGAAGATACCGTCTATGTACGGGTCATTGACTATAAGGGGTCGGGAAGCGGTTTTTCCGTGGCCGATGCATATCACGGTTTGCGCATACAACTGGTGGTCTATCTGGATATAGTCTGCCAGGCTATCAAAGCGGGTTTGTTGGGCGATTACGGTCAGTTGACGGTGCAGCCGGCAGGGGCCTATTACTTCAACGTGCGGGAACCCACCGTCGATACCACTCAGTCGCTGGATGATGAGGAATGGGAAAAGAGCCTGCTCAAGAAACTGCGGTTCCAAGGCATAACGTTGGATTCCGCTCAGGCAGTGCGGCTGGCCGAAGAATCGGGTCAGGGGATGCTCATTCCCGCCAGATTGAAACGCGAGGGGGAGCCCTATCGGGATCCTTTGGTGGCCTCAAAACAGCGATTGGAGCAGTTGTTTCGGGTCGTCAGACAACGTATGCAACAGTTTGCCGAGCGCATCGTGGCCGGTGAGGTGAGCCCGCAGCCGTATCGATATCCGGAGCGGCGTGTCTCGGGATGTCGTTTTTGCCCTTATCATGTGGTCTGCCACTTCGATCCTTTAGTGCCCGGGAACAACTACAGGCAGTTGGAGTATCGGGAAAACCGACGGGCCTGGGAGTGGTTTGACGAGCCCACGGGAGGGATGTCAGATGCCGAAGTGGACTGATGAGCAGTGGGAAGCGATCACCGCTCAAGACGACAGCTTGTTGGTCTCCGCGGCCGCCGGTTCAGGCAAGACAGCCGTCTTGGTGGAGCGTGTCTGCCATTACCTGCTTGAGCTGGGCGGTGATATAGATCAGCTGCTGGTGGTGACCTTTACCGAGGCGGCCGCAGCCGAAATGCGGCAACGCATCTCTTCGCTCTTGCGGACCCGACTGGCTCGAGATCCCACCAACCGTCATCTCCTCCGGCAACTGGCTCTGCTCGATCAGGCTCATATCTCCACCATCCATGCCTTTTGTCTGCGCATGCTGCGCCGGTTCTTCTATCGGCTTGACTTGGATCCCGCCTTTCGGGTCATGGACGAGGCCGAAGACCGTCTGCTCAAGCTCGAGGTGTTGGACCAGACCCTTGAGGCCCACTATGCCACGGAACAGCCCGAAGCCCCCTTCTATGAACTGGTGGACCGCTACAGCGACCGCAGCGGTCACCTGCTGGAGGAGCTCGTGTTGCGTTTGCACGATTACGCCCAAAGCCAGATCTTCCCCGATGTCTGGTTGCAAGACTGCCAACAGGTCTTTGTCATAGGACCTGATGCCACTTTGGAGGAGTTGCGCTGGTATCCCATGGTTCAGGAGCTGGCTTTGGCGCAACTGCAGAATGCCCGGATCGCTTTGGAGGATGCTCTCCGACTGGCCTCGGATCCTTCCGGCCCCGACAACTACGTCAAGCCCATCCGATCGGATCTGGAGTTGGTCGCCGATCTTGAGCAATTGGTCCGCGCCGATCGCTGGGATGATCTCGTAGAGGTATGTGCCAAACCCAAGTTCGTCGGCGCCAGGGGCAAGGCCAAGAACGAGATCGAGCCGGAGATCGGGGAGCGAGTCAAAGCTTTGCGCGAAGAGGCCAAAAAGCTGATACGCGAGCTGGGAAAAACGATCTACACTCGGCCGGCGCATCAGATGCTGGCGGATTTGCGAGATCTGCACCGGCCGATGGAGACCTTGATCGGCCTGGTTGAGGAGTTCGGCGCCAAGTACACCCAGGCCAAACAAAGCCGGGGGTTGGTGAATTTCTCGGATCTTGAACGCCTGACCTTACGTCTGTTGCTGGCACCGGAGAGCACGCCGGATAGACTCATTCCTTCGGAGACCGCTTTGGAGCTGCAGGAGCAGTTTTCGGAAGTGCTTTGTGATGAGTACCAGGATATCAATCCGGTTCAAAACGCCCTGCTGGGATTGGTAGCCGGAGAATACGGCGGCGTTGGCGAAAAAAGGCCGCGGCTTTTTGTTGTCGGCGATGTAAAGCAGAGTATATACCGGTTTCGTCTGGCTGAACCGCGCATCTTCTTGCAGCGGGCCGATGAAGCGGCCCGCAGCGAAGGATGTCACCGAGTGGATCTGGCGGCCAATTTCCGTTGCCGACGATCCATCGTCGAGGGCGTCAACCTGTTGTTCGGCTCGTTTATGAGCAAGACAGTCGGCGATGTGACCTATGATGAGCGGGCGGCTTTGGTCTACCGGGCGGGCTATGCGCCCTTGCCTACCGAGATTGAGCCTCCGATAGAAGTCTTTTTGCTTGAGGGCGATCCGCGCCTCGTCGAGGATGCCCGTCGGAGCGCCGATGCGAGCAACGGCGGGGTGTGGACGGATCCGGAAGCCGACGACGAGTCCGAAGCCGAGGACGAAGAGACGATTGATCTTTCCGCCTTGGAGCGCGAAGCGGTGCTTATTGCTCGGCGAATTGCCGATCTCGTCTCACAAAAGGAGTTGGTCTGGGACAAAACCGAGCAGGCTTACCGCCCCGTTCGTTACCGGGATATAGCCGTCTTGTTGCGATCGACGAAGATCAACGCCGGCTTTTTCGCGGACATCTTCCGGCGGGAAGGGGTGCCTTTGTACGCCGAAACGGGCACCGGCTATTTCAGCGCCCCCGAAGTTGAGATTTTCATGGCTTTGCTCAGCATCATCGACAACCCGCGCCAGGACATACCCTTGGCGGGCGTGTTGCGCTCACCGTTGGGCCGGTTTAGTGCCACTGAGCTGGCAGATATTCGCCTGGCGGCTCCCCGCGACGATTTCTACACGGCGGCGGTGAAACGGGCGGAGACAGCCGATGCTTTGGGCCGTAGGCTCGAGGCTTTTCTCACCAGGCTGGATGAATGGAGAACGCGAGCCAGGCGCGGGCCGCTTTCGCAGTTGGTCTGGAGTATCTACAGTGAGACAGGCTATTACGACTACGTCGGCGGTCTGCCCGGGGGCAGAGAAAGACAGGCCAATCTTAGGGCCCTGTATGACCGGGCGCGACAGTTTGATCAGTTTGCCCGGCAAGGATTGCTGCGGTTTTTGCAGTTCATCGACGATTTGCGTTCGGCGGGTGAAGATCTGGGTACGGCACCGGCTTTGGGTGAAAACGAGGACGTTGTGCGCCTGATGAGCATTCACAAGAGCAAAGGCCTGGAGTTTCCCGTCGTCTTTGTGGCCGGTTTGGGAATCGCTTTCAACCAGAATGATCTCAAGGGCAGTCTCATTTTCGATCGGGAGTTGGGACTGGGACCGCAGTCAGTCGACCCGGCGCGCTACACCAGATCTCATACGCTGGCCAGCCTCGGGGTGCGTGAAAGCATCCGCCGGGCCGGTCTGTCCGAAGAGATGCGTATCCTGTATGTGGCTATGACCCGAGCCCGTGAACGACTCTTTTTGGTGGCCACGGTGCGAGGACTGAGTGCCAACATAGCCCGTTGGCGCCAGACCGGCGAGACGCTGCGGTCTACGGGAACGGTACCCATTTTTCGCGTTGTGACCGCTAAGCGCTTCATCGACTGGCTGGGTCCGGTGTTTGCCGCTCAAGGAATTCTGCCGGAAGAGACGGAGAGCACACAGCCTGTGACTGAGGAGGCTCCCGGTTGGCGCCTGCAGCTTTTTTCGGCTAAGGCCGCAATAGATGAGTTTGAGAGCCCTCCTGCACAAGACGCGGCGGATGTGACGGCACATTTGACGGAGTCTCTCCCGGCAGACGTTAGCTGTCGGCTCCAAGCGCAACTGGACTGGAGCTATCCCTGGACGGCCGCCACTCAGATTCCGGCCAAAACGACAGTGACTGAGCTAAAGAGATTGGAGATGCGGGAGACTGATCCGGAAGATCCGGGAGTGGATCTTTTCCAACAACCTGTATTTCGCCGTCCGGCCTTCTTGCGGACTCAACGTGGCCTTTCACCGACTGATATAGGCAGTGCCACTCACCTGCTGTTGCAGCGCCTGCCTTTGAACAAACGCGCCACGCCGGAGATGATCGAGGCCTGTCTCGATGAAATGGTGGCCAAAGAGATCTTGAGCCCGGAAGCGGCAGCCGCCATTGACCGGGAATCGATCCTCCGTTTTACGGCGGGTCCCCTGGGACAGCGTTTGCAGGGAGCTGATTTGGTTTGGCGAGAGTTGCCGTTTTGTATGGCTTTGCCGATCAATGAGGCGCCGGGATTGGGTGTCGACGTGAATCCGGCCTCGCGCGAGGCAGCCGATGATGAGAGTATCCTGGTCCAAGGGATCATAGACTGCCTGTTCCGTGACCGCCAAGGCCGCTGGGTGATCATCGATTTTAAGACCGATCGTTTGACGTTTCCGCCGGAGATGATTCGTCAGACCGTCCATCGACGTTACGCTCGGCAGCTGCAGTGGTATGCCAGGGCGGCGGAAATGATTATCGGTGTCGATGTTGAAGAGTGTTATATATATCTACTGCCTCATGATCTGGCCGTGCCTGTGGAGTATGAGCCGGTGTCAAAAAGCGTGAGCGGTTAAGGGGAGGCGACATAATGAGGTTTTTTATTCTCACCGATTTGGAAGGAGTGGCCGGCGTCCATTCGTTCACTCAGACGCGCAAGGCCGGGCCGGCGCAAAAGGAACCGGGGAGGCGTCAGCTGGCCAAGGAAGTCAACGCTTGTGTGGAGGGCATCCGCAAGGTGTATCCCGATGCGGAGATCGACGTGTGGGACGGCCACGGCAGCGGCGGTATGTTTCCCGAAGACGTTGTCGGTGCCAACTACATTCCGCACACTCAGCGGCCGTATCATGATCTGAGCGGATATGCAGCCGTGCTGTTTGTGGGACAACACGCCATGGCGGGCACTCCGTTCGCTCCGCTGTGTCATACCTATTCATCATTGACTATTGCGTACTATCGTCTAAACGGGATGTTTGTCGGCGAGTTCGGAGCACGGGCTTTTTTGGCCGGTCTTCAGGGTGTGCCGGTGATCATGCTGGCCGGTGACGATAAAGCGGCCCGTGAGGCGCAAATCCTGATTCCCGAGATCGAAACCGCCGTGGTTAAGCTGGGTAAGGGCCTTGAGGCTGCCGTCAGCTTGAGCAGTGAAGAAGCGTGCGCTTGTGTACGGCAGGCGGCTGAACGTGCGGTGCGCCGTTTGGACGAGATTCCGCCGCTGACAGGTCTCGAGCCTCCCTATACTCTTGAGATACGCTACTATGAGCCCATCGATCCTAAGCGTTGGCAAAACAGACCGGGAGTCAGTATCATTGACAACCGGACGGTTCAAATTACAAGTGATGATCTCAAGGCTATGCCTTTTTAGAAGGCTACCGTCACGGACGGATAGAATTAATTCATAAAGCGATCATAAGGGAGGATCAGGTTCAATGTCAAAAAAGCTACGTTGGGCCATTGTGGGCTGTGGGGTGATCTCAACCACACACGCCAAGGCGATTCAGGCCGCGCCTTCAGCGGAACTTGTCGCTACCTGTGACATCATTCCCGAGCGGGCGCAGAAGCTGGCGGAAGAGTACGGCGCTTCTTATTGGTGCGAGGATTACACCGAACTGGTCAAGCGCGATGACATCGATGTAGTCTCGGTCTGCACCCCCAGCGGATTGCACCTGGAGGTAGCCGAGGCGGCGGCGAAGGCCAAAAAGCATGTCTTTACGGAAAAACCTCTGGAGATCACCAAGCCGAAGATAGACCGCATGATCCAAGTCTGTCATGAAGAAGGGGTCAAGCTCGGCTGCGTATTCCAGATGCGCACATATGCCAACAACAAAGCGGTGCGCCAAGTCGTACAAGAGGGTAAGCTCGGCAAGATGGTTCTGGCCGATGCCTACATGAAGTACTACCGCAGCCCTGAGTACTACAAGAGCGCTGACTGGCGCGGCACCTGGGAGTTGGATGGTGGCGGCGCTTTGATGAATCAGGGTGTGCACGGTATCGACCTTCTGTTGTGGATGGCGGGTGACGTGGAGAGCGTAGTCGCTCAGACGGATCACTTGGTACGGGATATCGAGGTTGAGGATACCGCAGTGGCCATCCTGAAGTTCAAGAACGGAGCCTTCGGTGTCATCGAGGGTACGACGTCAGTCAATCCGGGACAGGGCGCTCGCTTTGAGCTGCACGGAAATGACGGTACCGTGATCCTGAGAGATGGCAAGATCGCTGCCTGGCACGTGCCTGACGTACCCCAACCCGGAACGGAAGAGGAGAGCGGCAGTGGCAGAGCGCACTCGGATCCGACGGCCATCACCGCTACGGGCCACATCTTCTTGGTCGAAGATATGTGCCAGGCCATTTTCCAGGACCGCGATCCGTATATCACGGGAGAGTCCGCTCGCAAGGCCGTGGACTTGATCCTTGCCATCTACGAGTCATCCAGAACCGGCAAGCGAGTCTATCTCGACTAACGAACATATCAAAGATCGGGGCTGCCTGAACGAGGCAGCCCTCGTACTTGCAGGCGGGTGGCGGCATACTTGCAGAGCCGCAACTTGAACGATGATCGGCAGCGAAGTGTCGCTATGGCCCGTCTACAGCCCCTTGCTTTATGATGACGAAGCTGTCCGACGGCGGCCAATGGCCCGTCCTGTGCCGGGAGAAAAATCCAGTGCGATGCGGTTTGGGGCGGAGGTGGATTGCCCGGTGTCTTGTTTTCGCGCTATCCGCAGGGAAGACAAGTGTCGCGTTTGCGAGGATCAGGATCAAGTCTCCTCCGCACGCGCGGGGATTGACCTGATCGCCAGCTGTGCTAGACCTTGAGCAAGAGGTCTCGAGGCTGTCCCAAAAGCAGGGATGGGAAGGCCCCATTCACCCTCTCGAAGCCTTGAAGGAGTCCGTGCCGGCGGTCCGCTCCCGTGCCCTTCTATTTCTCAATAGCTGCCTCATGTCTATCTGGTCGATGATTGCGCCAACTGCTCTGCTCGGATAATCCTCCGGAATCACCCCATTCAGGCAGATTCAACAGCGAGGGCGTTCTCTGACCGTCCGGATTCCTCCATCCGGCCGTCAAATAGCACGCGATAGAAGCAGCCATGTCTGACTCGTCGTGACACCAATAGCGATCGCTTGCACGCACAAGAAGGAATTGCCCCTTAGCGTCAGAAGAATGGCAAAGAACGTCCTATATGCAAGGCTTGGTTGTGGAACCATCACACAACGGGGAGGGAAGGGCAGCAGTGGGTCAGAAGGCCTGTGCTGCTGCGCGTATGGCGATGAAGTTGGATCAAGGCATCTACCGGGATAAAGTGTACGCATGTTGGTTGGGGAAGAACATCGGTGGAACACTGGGCACCCCGTACGAAGGGCGCAAGTACGTCAACGATTTGACCTTCTACGATCCTGTGCCCACCAAGCCACTGCCCAACGATGATTTGGACCTGCAGTTGATATGGCTGAAGATGTTGGAAGACAAGGGATTGCCGCCCAGGCTGCCCTATTTCGCCGAGTATTGGCAACGGTACGCTCACGCCTATCCGTGGAATGAGTATGGGTTCTGCACGCGCAACCTGGTTCGCGGTCTGCGGCCTCCGGTCAGCGGTTGGTTTGAGAATTACTATGTGGATGAGATGGGTTCTCCGATTCGCAGCGAATTGTGGGCGTGTCTGGCTCCCGCCAATCCGCAAAGAGCCGCAGCGCTGGCCTGGTTGGATTCGGCCATGGATCATGCCGGGGGCGAAGGAATGTGGGGAGAGATGTTTTGGGCGGCGGTGGAGAGCGCGGCGTTTGTCATACAAGATCCGTTGACACTCATCCGTATCGGTTTGGCTATGATTCCTCCGTCCTGCAGCATTGCCCGCGCCATTCGCGAGGCTGTCTGGCATTGGCAAAACGGCTCCCGATGGGCCGCTGCCCGAGATCGTATTGTTACCATATACGGTCATGTACAGCCCTGCAACGCCATACAAAACCACGCCTTCACGGTATTGGGTTGGCTGTATGGAAAAGACTTCGGGGATAAGCTGTGCAAAGCGGTGAACTGCGGTTATGATACCGACTGTACCGGTGCCACGTTGGGCGCATTGCTCGGTATTCTGGACGGTACCGCGGGCATTCCGGAGGAGTGGAGCCGGCCCGTGGGCAAAGAGATTGTACTGCACAAGTTTACAGGTCACTTCGACGCACCGGCTGATATCGAGGAACTGACCGATCGCACCGTAGCGCTGGCCAGGCAATATGCCGATGAAAACGGCGTTATACTGGGAGAAGGAAACACCATTCCGGACAACATATTGTCATTGCTGTTCCGCAACGAGGAAGCGTTAGCCGCCGCTCAGCGTGATATCCGCGCCGCGGTGGCTGCTGATCGTGACCTGGATATCTCGTTGCACTATCATGGGGAGCCAGTGCTCTACCCAGGCGTTGCTCGGTTCTTGTCGGTGAGCGCCAGCCGACACGGCAAACCGGTTCCGGTTGAGGTCGAACTAAAAGGACCGGCCGACTGGCATATCAAGCCTGAAGGGGACGGGTTTCTTGTCTTGGCAGACAGCGTACCCGATCGCAATACCCTGCAGGTACGGCTAAAAACCGATGACACTGTCTACGCTGCAGAGTTCACCATCCTGGGCCCCGGGGAGGCGAAAGGCTATCCCAGCGGACTCAACGTACCCATCTGTCCCACTTGTCGCGGCACCCAAGGTATGTGCATCTGTAGCGAATGAGCTGATCGATCTTTCCGTCTCTCCGTGGTTTTACAGCTACAAGTTCAGTCGCTCGTCGTCCAGGTAATATCCTAAGCGGTGCTGAGGTTGTATCAAACCCAGGGGCACTGGTTTGTCAGATCGACCGCTGCAGGCCGCGGATTTTGGCAGCTGGGCGCGGCAGCCCGAAGACGGTAAAGCGGGTGCATAGTCTCCGGACAAAGGTCCGGATGGTCCTTGAGAAGGGGAAGTATCACCTTCATGCGGCGGCTCGAGAGGGCGGCGATGACGATGCAGCATCGGTCCCGGAAAGAGAATCACGACGTAGACCTTGTCGACGTAGCCCTTAGACGGGGAGGTTTTTGTCATGAACGACAGCCGTTTTTCCTGGCAGCAAGGGTCGCCGGCGGAGGACGGCTTTGACAGTAAGCGACTGCAGGTATGGCAAGACGAACTGATCCGTCATAACACCAAGTGTCTGCTACTCATACGAAATGATCGCATCGTGTTGGAGTGGTATGCGCCAGGGTACGGCCCTGATATCGCGCATTATACAGCGTCGCTGGCCAAGTCGTTGGTCGGTGGCATGAGCTTGGCTTTAGCCATGGACGACGACCTGATCCATCCGCGGCAGAAGGCGGCCGACTTCATACCGTCCTGGCGCGCTGATCCGCAAAAATCGCAGATTACCGTCGAGCACTTAGCTACGCATACGTCCGGACTGGTGGATGCGCACCAGGATAATGTCCCGCACAACCACGAAGAAGGTTGGATGGGAGCCTTTTGGCGAGGTCGAGATCCGGATTCCGGCTGCAATTCCTATGCCATTGCCATTAACGAAGCGCCGCTGGTTGCCGAGCCAGGCACTAAGTTCATCTACAGCAACCCCGGTATGGCGGCGCTTGCCTATGCCGTCACGGCCAGTTTGCAAGGTACGGCCTATCCGGACATACGCACCTTGCTGAAGCAACGGATGATGCGGCCGATCGGCGTAGACGACAGGACATGGTCGGTAGGATACGGACACACCTTTATGTACAACGGATTGCCGTTGGTCGCGAACTGGGGAGGTGGATCGTACACGCCTCGGGCCGTCGCTGCCGTAGGCAGGCTGTTGTTGCGCCGAGGCGACTGGGATGGCCGGCGGCTTTTATCAGAGGAAACGGTAGATAGGATGCTTGCCCATCACGGCACTCCGCTGCCGCGCCGCAGGGAAGTCAATCGTTGGCCGGTGCCCGTGCTCGGCTGGTACACCAATGCCGACGGAGTATGGCCACAGGTGCCGGTTGACACTTTCTGCGGATTAGGCGCGGGGCATCAATTCATGGCCGTCATGCCCAGTTTGAACCTTATCGTAGTGCGTAACGGCGGACAGCTGATTCCCGATGCCGGCACATGGCGTCCCATTGAGGAGCTGCTCCTCAATCCGCTCATGGCGGCATTGACCTAGCTGATCCGCCGGGTCATTGAGCATAAGAACATAAGAAAGAGGCTGCCCGAGCAACTCTTTTAGGGCAGCCTCCGGTCTTTTCGCTTACAACTTCACCTTGCTCAACATCACCGGAGAGGCCTCGTCCTTGGAAAATGGTCGCAACCGCACGGCGAAGTTGAAGTTCTCCGGCTTTAACTGGTATTGGGGCAGCGGCCCCGGTCCGCAGCTGTTGCTGCCCAAACCGTGATGGCGATAATCCAGATGGAAGTAGATGCAGTCTCTCGGAACCAGTAGGTGATGATGAGTGGCTCGGTCAAGATCATCCTGGCTGTAGCGGTGAGCGCTGAAGTTGATCAGCGGTCTTCCGCACGCCAAAAGGCCCATGCCCCGGACATTGGTCGCCGCTACCCAACGCACGTCGGTGCGATTCCCGTTGTCCTGAGGGGAGATGTAGGGCGTGAAGAGCTCATCCACCGTAGCTTTGTAGACCCCGACGGGATTGGCGAGCTTACTGTCGCAGTAGCATTCGCCGGGTCCGCGTCCATACCAGCTGAAGTGCTCGAGCTCTTTGGGCAAGGTCATCTCCAAACCGATGCGCGGTAGCATCGGGAATTCACCGACCGGAGTGCCGGACACCTCCAGGATCAGATCGCCCGTTGCATAGAGCGTGTACTCGTAGCGGCAGATGATGGCCCTCTCCGAGGTGGGCGGGGCGATTCTGACCTGCACTTCCCACTTCACGGCCTTGGGTTCCACGGCGGTGATGCGGCACTGATCCACGCGATGAGTGAGTTGATCCAGACCGGCTTTTCGCCACTCACGCTGGATGTTGCGATCGTTGTCGATCGGGGCTCGCCAGAAAAGCAGCTTCGGTCCGGTCTTAAACAACCCGAATCCGTGATAGCTCCAACTGTCGATCACGCCGTAGAGCTTGTCAAAGACCAGGCTGAAGTGCCCGCCGTCGACAGTGATGGAATGCTCATTCTCCTCGCAGCGCAAAGCGGGTGCGCTGTCCAGATTGAGGGCATAGTCGGAAGGTGCGGCAAAGGGTAGGAGAAACTGAGCAAAGGCCACTTCATGTCCCCGAGGAGCCCATATCGTGTCGCTGGCCAGGGTGAAGCTCAGATTCAACCAATACTCGGCTCCCGGCTTGAGTATGGCCGGCCGTTTGTAGGATATGGTCACCTTTTGTGATTCACCGGCAGGAATATGCGGCAGGTCAAAATCCCCTGAAGCGATGACCGTTCCGTCGGCTTCCACGCTCCAAGAAGCGCGCAGATGATCCAGGGAGAGGAAATCGTAGCGATTGGTGATCTGAACCTCGCCCTTATCGAGATCCACGGCCTCTACCTTGACGGGCTCCAGGACCTTTTTGTACTCAATCATTCCCGGCGAGGGGATGCGATCGGGGGAGACGAGGCCGTCCACCACGAAATTGCCATCGTTGGGCACATCGCCGAAATCCCCGCCATAGGCAAACCATTCCTGTCCGTCTTCCGTGACTTGGCGCAGGGCATGGTCGGCAAACTCCCAGACGAAACCGCCTTGAAGCCGCGGGTATTTATAGAAGGTCTCCCAGTATTCTTTCAGACCGCCCGGACCGTTGCCCATGGCATGCGCGTACTCACACAAAAAGACCGGCTTACTGTAGTCTTCCACTTCACCCAACTCGATGCATCTTTCAACCGAGCTGTACATGGCGCTGAAGAAGTCCACAACCTCCGTCTCCAGATCCCGATCGTAGTGCAAAGGTCGGGTGGGATCCGCCTCGCGGGCCCAAGCGGCCATCGCTTTGATGTTCGGACCGTAACCGGATTCATTGCCCAATGACCAGATGATGACGGAAGGATGGTTCTTGTCGCGCTCGACCATGCGCCTTATGCGATCCACGTAGGCGTCTTCCCACTCCGGATCGTCTGTGAGACGATTGCTGCCGGTGGAGCCAAAGCCGTGGCATTCCAAGTCAGCTTCATCTATGACATAAATCCCGTATAGATCGCACAGATCATACCAGCGCGGATCATTGGGATAGTGGGATGTGCGCACGGCGTTGATATTGTGACGCTTCATGAGCAGAATGTCGCGGACCATGGCGTCCATCGACACCGCTCGGCCCAAATCGGGGTGGTTGTCGTGTCTGTTCACGCCTTTGAGCATGACACGCACGCCGTTGACGAGCAGGTTGCCGTCTTTGATCTCCACCGAGCGGAAACCGACCTTACAAGTTTTCACTTCCAGCACATTACCGCTGTTGTCTTTGAGCGTGATCAAAAGCGTGTATAAGTACGGATCCTCAGCTGACCATTTCCGTGGGCTTTTCACCGGGCTTTCCAGATCCACGGTCACGGTATCCTGAGCCGCCACGTTGAAGCGGGCTTCAAGCGGAGCGGCAAACACTGACTGCAGCTCATCGTCTAACAAGACCAGCTCCACCCGGTGATCCTTCCGGTCTCGATCGGTATAGTTGTTGATCACCGTCCGCACTTGCAACGTGGCGTCGCGGTAGTGTCCATCGAGTAGCGTCCGGACGGTAAAATCAAAAAGATGCACGTTGGGAGCGGCGATCAAATAGACGTCACGGAAGATTCCGCTCAACCACCAGTGGTCCTGGTCTTCCAGGTAACTGCCGTCCGACCACTGGTAGACCCGGACCGCCAAGGTGTTCTTGCCGGGACGAATATACGAGGTGACGTCAAACTCAGCCGGCAGCCGGCTGCCCTTGCTGAATCCGACTTCCTGACCGTTGATCCAGACGTGGAAGGCGGAATCAACGCCGGCAAAGTGGAGGAATACCCGTCGGCCTTCCCAATCTTCGGGGATGACAAACTCCCGCCGATAGATCCCAGTGGGGTTTTCCGTGGGTACCCGAGGCGGATCGACAGGGAACGGATAGACGCTGTTGGTGTAGTGAGGATAGCCGTATCCCTGGAGCTGCCAATGCCCCGGCACTTCAATGTCTTCCCAGGCGTCGGCGTCGAAGTTCTTTTCGAAGAACCCCGGCGGCGAGAGCGCGGGAGTGGGAGCGTAGCAGAACTTCCACTTTCCGTTCAACAGTTGAAACCACGGAGAAGCATCTCGCTCTCCCGTTAGGGCGCCGGCCGCATCCGGGTAGGGCAGTGCGGTAGCCCGGGGTGCGACGCGGTTTTTGGCCAGCAGACGATGGTTTTCCCAGTCGTTCACAGCGGTCAACCTCCCGGCGTGATGGTCTGAGGTATATTACGCGAAGCCGAGCAAAGAACCGATCTGGTAGACCCCCACGGCCATGATCCAACCCAGGAGCAAAAGATAGCCGACCGCGATGGCTGTCCAAGTCCTGGAGCCGGTCTCTTGGCGGATGGCTCCGATGGTGGCTATGCACGGAATGTAGATCAGAGTCATCACCAAGAAGGCGTAGGCCGTCAGGGGCGTCCAGTGGGTCTGGATCGCGCTTGCAAGAGTACCTTCGCCGGCGCCATAGAGAACTCCTAGGGTACCGACCACCATCTCTTTCGCCACGACGCCGAAAAGAAGGGCGGTGGCCGCCTGCCAGGTGCCAAAGCCTGCGGGCTTGAGTATCGGAGCGATGACGCGCCCGATCCGGGCCAGCAAAGAATCAGGGCTGCCGGGCTCAACGCCGTAGGGCAGGCTGGACATGGCCCAGACTACGATTACGCCCAACAGGATGATCGTACCGGCCTTTTGCAGAAACTCTCTGCCCCTTTCCCAGGTTTGCAAAAAGACGACGGACACCTTAGGCATCCTATAAGGCGGCAACTCCATAACAAAGGCCGATGTGCCATCGGGCTTGAGAATGAGGCTAAGGATCTTGGCTACGATCAGGGCCAAGACAACTCCCAAGGCATAGAGCGAAAAGACCACCAGGCCCCGCCTTTGACTGAAGAAGGTAGTGGCAAACAAGACATACACCGGGAGGCGGGCGGAGCAGGAGATGAGCGGATTGACCAGGATCGATATCAGCCGATCGCGCTGGTCTTCAAGACCGCGGGCAGCCAGAATACCTGTCACGTTGCAACCAAAGCCCAGGATCATGGGGATGAACGCTTGGCCGTGCAATCCGGCTTTTTTCATAAACCCGTCTGAGATCAGAGCCGCCCGGGCCATATAACCGATGTCTTCGAGAAGAGAGATAGCAAAAAACAGCAAAAAGATGGGAGGCACGAACTCAAGCACCGCGCCGAGACCTCCGAGGACGGCGTCAATCAAAAAAGCGGAGAGGATACCCTCGGGCAATATACTGCCGACCCATTCGGCGAGTGAGTCCAGGGCTAGGATCATGAGCTCTGCCAGAGGTTCACTCAGAGTAAACGTGAACTGAAAAACGAGGAAGATGACACCGAAGAAGATAGGAAAACCGAGCCAGGGATGGAGCAGTATGCTGTCAATGCGCTGTGAGCGCGTCAATTTGGTACTGTCGGGCGTCCGTTTGACCACCGCTTTGGTGATATCCGCCGCTTTGTCATAGCGACGGGCAGTAGCCGCATCATCGGCTTTGATCAGCCCGTTGGAAGTCGCTTTACGCCCGGTCGGCCGCTTTTGGCGGGCTACTTCAGTGGCTGCATCCAGCAGTTCTTGGACCCCCTGCCCGGTGATGGCCACCGTAGGCACTACGGGAACGCCCAACATTTTGGACAAGGCTTCCAAATCGATGTCAAAGCCCAGGGCCTGTGCTTCATCGAACATGTTGAGTGCCACGACCAGGGGCACCTGCAGTTCGAGCAGCTGAAGGGTCAGATAGAGGTTGCGCTCCAGGTTTGTCGCATCGACAACGTTGATCACCGCGTCAGGGTCCTGGGTGGTGAGATAATCACGGGCAATGGTTTCATCAATGGCTTGAGAGCTGAGGCTGTAGGCTCCCGGGAGATCGACAATATGCAAGAAACTGCCCTTGTGATTCACGCGTCCTTCCTTCTTTTCGACGGTGACACCGGGCCAGTTTCCTACATGCTGCCGGGAACCCGTAATGGCATTAAACAAAGCGGTCTTTCCCGCGTTGGGATTACCGGCAATGGCAACAACAAACCGATCGGTCTGCGTGACAAGCTTGGGGATGGCCATGTTGTCGCTCAAACCTCCTCTTTCTCGCTCGCGACATCAACAGCGGCCTTGCCGCCGGCGGCGGAAACGTCTTCCCATGCCGCCCATGCCGCGACGACCGTGCCCTAAACCGGGGCCTCGCTGCGGCTCTATGGGCACAACGCTCTCCGGACTCATCAACACTTCGGCAGCCTCTCTGCGCCGCAAGGCGAGGCGATATCCCCTTGTGTTGACAATGATGGGATCGCCGAGGGGAGCTGATCCCTCGAAATAGACCTTTGTACCCGGAGTCAGACCCATATCCATGAGTTTGCGTTTGAGCGGACCTCGGCACCCGATGGTTAGAATGGTTCCTTGCTCTCCGGGATGCAGTGCAGCCAAGGGAACGGGATCTGTTGGTGGTTGTTTTTCCGTCATCGCTTCGTCCTCTTTTTCGTTTTTTCCATGAAGTTGATCAAACAGGCCATGGTCTTGGCGCTGACCACGTGCTCGATTTGGCAGGCGTCTTTCTCCGCCGTTTCCTCGTCAACTCCGAGAACGTCGGTGAGAAAGGATTTTATGGCCATATGCCTTTTGCGAATGACCTCTGCCGCTGCGATGCCGTCATCCGTGAGATAGACCGGACCGTATTTTTCCCTTCTGGCCAGACGCCGTTCAACAAGAAGACTTATCGCCTGGTTGACGCTGGCTTTCGACACGTCAAGCCTGTCGGCGATATCCGTAGTGCGGGCCCCTCCGTCTTCACAGCTCAACTCAAGGACCGCTTCAAGATAGTCTTCAAGTGACGGTGATATTCCGGCTCGTCGATGTGTCATGATCAGTCTCTTCCTGCTCGAGTGGACTTCAGAGCGAGTTAGGTATGACTAACTTAGCTCTGCCTCTAATGTACGGGCTCAACTCTTGGGAGTCAAGATGAAAAGGCGTTTTTCCCGGTGCGAATTCATGAATCAAGATCAGCGACTTTGGGCTGCAGGCCTTTCAGCGGTCGGTAGCCAATATTGTCGACTAAGGAGGGATGGATGCTGCGATGCCCAGGCGCTTTTCGTCTGTCTTTGACATCGTCGGTCCGGTCATGGTCGGGCCTTCCAGTTCACATACCGCGGGCGCTGGGGCTGTCCCAAAAGGTCGGCCCCTCGTCTCTTTTAGCTCGCGTCTCGGCTTAGAGACTGGTAAAATTAGGTTATAAAGGCTATGGGGATGGTAGGCTGCGATTATGAAAACGAAGAGAAAGCATAGCAAAGTGACGTTCAAACCGTACCAGATGGATCAGTTAATGCTCTTGCCGCCAAGCCTTGACGAACTGATTCCGGAGGATCATCCGGTTCGGGTAGTCAGTGCCGTCGTTGACCGCATTGACATGAAGAGACTTGTAAAGGCATATAAGGGCGGGGGCACCAGCAGTTACCATCCCAAGATGATGATCAAGGTCATAGCCGATGCGTACAGTCAAGGAATGTTTTCCTGCCGGCCGCTGGAAAAGGCTTTGGCAG
>LSQX01289208.1_pt1 | contig 72840 bp, 68 predicted proteins | sample 654561 | NCBI WGS metagenome assembly LSQX01 (sample SAMN04489861, study PRJNA283612) | anaerobic digester metagenome | isolation source: 4 biogas reactors fed with cattle manure at either 37C or 55C with and... | place: Denmark: Kongens Lyngby | collected 2014
TCAATTCTATTGACTATCAACATACGGCTTTCACCTCCAGTTTAGTTGTTAAATAATCTTATTTACTCATTCTCTAGCTCAACGGGCTCGAGGAAAAATTGCACCCGGTAGCGCATGACCCGGACTTGTCCGGGTGGAAAAACAGCCATTGCATACTGAAGTTTTTTATCGACGTCAGAGGAGATAATCAAACCCTTTACCTCTTCCCCTGGTGAAGCCAAATGATGTTTGTGACCCACCCCATATAACGTAAGAGCTGTCCAATTACTCTATCAGTGGTCTGATCCTTTTTAAGCTCCACCACCAGCCATTGGAGGCGCTCCTTATGCCGCGCCAGGATATCTATACGTCCGGCAGCGGTGGGGTATTCAAAACCGGCTTCCTCATCTCCCGGTTCACGGTCGATCTCCCATTCACCTCCCAACTCTGTGGGGTCCCAATTGTCGAAGAGAAAATCGTGGAGATGCCGCCCCAGACGGAAACCATGTTCCGGCAGTGGTGTTACTGATACGATATCTCCAGCCTCGCTTTTCTTTAAAATACCCCAGAACAAGGCATCCAAGGTCCATAATCTACGCCAACCTCGCTGGAGAGTTTATGCAAAAGCTTGTTAATCTCTTCATAGCGTTTCCCCAAAGTGAGACCCCGGTCAAAAGCAGGCTAAATACCCAATTGCTTGAGGGCGGCTTCTGATGCGTTATTCCATACCCCATAGCGATCCGGATAAGCGACCAGAAGTATTGCTGTGGCCAGAGCTTTTCCCAGCCCCTTGACCATTGAAGAGCCCACTAACTCTGAGAAACGTTGGTCAATGGGACGACTTTCCTCCAAGAGGATCTTCAAAGCATGGCGAAGGGCCTTCATAGCAGCCGTTAGTTTACCAACATGGCGGTAGAGCCCTGTCCAGTGCTTGTTGTTATCAAAATACAGGAAGGAGCTGAACTCCTCCTGGGTAAGGTTGGGAATATGTTCCCGGGAGAAAACAGGTTGATAGCGTGCTAATACCTCATCCCGCGCGTCAATGATAGACTGCAATTCTTTGTCCTTGGGCCCGGGCAAGGGTACTTTTCAGTTCATTTACTGCGCTCAGCCATTTATTATCCATCCCGTGGCCACTACAAAACCACGGACAAGAACACACATTAAATTGTTAGCTGTAAATCACCGCATTCCTCCAATTTTTAGTAAAATTATCAATTGAATTGAATTGCTCTCCTAATTCCCAACCAGAGAAAAATCCTCCTTCATCGGTACTCTATACGAGAATAACCAACCGATAAGGAGGATATTGGTTATGGTGAGTATTTCCTTGCCTTGTTAACGTTACGAGGACGTGAATTATCTGGCCATTAATCAGACTATTTAACTTTGGTTTTCAGCACTTCATAACCCTGCTTATTAATGGCCGCTTCTATTTCTTCAATAGAAACCTTGTCCTCGTCAAAATCTAACTTTACCTTGCTGGAGTTAAACATTACCTTTAGCGTGTCCTTGTCAACACCTTCCAGAGCCTTCAGGGCGCCTTCGATTTTTAACAGACAAGAGGGGCATGTTAAGGTTTCCAACTGGATCGTTGCCGATTTCATGTTGTTGACACCTCCCAATTTAATTTATTTTAACCTGTAGCCTAATAATCGCATGCCGTTGAGGATTACAGCCAGGATGCTGCCTTCATGGACCAACATGCCGATGGACATATTCACCCAGTCGCCCAACAACAGGCCAGTAAGTAGAATAAACACAACACCTACAGCAATAACAATATTTTGTCGCATGTTTCTTGCAATAGCCTTTGCTAAACCCAAGGCATGGGGCAGGCGGCTGAAATCTGAATTCATCAGGACAATATCCGATGTTTCAATGGCCACATCGGTTCCTCCGCCCATGGCAATACCAATATTTGCTGAAGCCAGGGCGGGACTATCGTTAACCCCATCGCCGACAAAGGCAACGATTTGGCCCTTCTCTACCAGCCGCCTGATATATGCAGCCTTATCCTCCGGCAGCATGTTTCCATGGGCTTCCGTTAAGCCCAGCTCCCGGCCGACGCGGTCGACGGTTCCCTGGTTGTCGCCTGATAGCATGACCAGATTCTTTACACCTAATTGCCGCAGTTTCTGGAGATCCTTTTTAACGCCGAAGCGAATTTGGTCCCGGACACCCATCAAGACCTTCAATTGACCGTCAACGGCAGTCAAAACCAGGGAATTACCCTTCTCCTCAAAACTGGCTATATCAGCCCTGGCTTCCTCGGTCAGTTCCACATTTTCCTTTTCCATCAAGGCAACATTGCCGACGGCTATTCTATGTCCATTGACGTAGGCTACAATCCCGCCGCCCTTTACAACCTCGGTATTTTCTACCGGCAAGAAGGTTGTTTCACCTATTTCCTCCAAAACCGCCTTGGCCAAGGGGTGATCTGATTCCCTTTCGACACTGGCAAGATAACCCAACACTTCTTCAAGATTATCTCCATAGTACTTGGTTTGTGCAACGGATGGATTTCCTTCGGTCAGTGTACCTGTTTTATCGAAAACAATAGTATCCAACCTGCTGAAATCGGTAACAACTTCACTGCCCTTCAGCAAGACGCCATGGCGGGCTCCATTGCCAATGCCGGCAACGTTGGAAACAGGTACACCAATGACTAAAGCGCCCGGGCAGCCGAGGACCAATATAGTAATGGCCAATTCAACATTTCTCGTAAACAACCAGACAATGAAGCTTATGACCAGGACAGCCGGTGTATAGTATTTGGAAAAGCGGTCGATAAAGCGTTCGGCTTCTGACTTGGAATCCTGGGCCTCTTCGACAAGTTCAATAATTTTGCTAAAGGTTGTGTCTTCGCCAACCCGGTCAGCAACTATTTGAAGCGTTCCATTGTCCAGGATGGTACCGGCATATACCTTTGCGCCCTTTTCCTTACCGACGGGGACAGATTCTCCTGTAATGCTCGCTTCATTGATATATCCTTCTCCGGATAAAACTGTACCGTCCACAGGAACCTTTGCCCCTGTCTTCACAAGTAGGACATCTCCCACATCAACTTCATCGACTTCAACCTCTTGGAATTTGCCGTTTTCCATTAGTTTTATGGCACTCTCTGGTGCCATTTCCGTCAGTTCTTTGATGGCAGAGCGGGTTTGATTGAGGGTCCGCTGCTCTAAATAAGCACCGAAAAGGAAGAGAAAGGTAACAATGGCCGCTTCCTCATAGTTCTGAATTAAAAAGGCCCCGAGAACAGCAATGGTAACTAATACATCAATGCTTACAACTTTTACCCGCAGGGCTTGATATGCCTGGATAGTAATGGGGGTGGCACCTAAAAGGGAAGCGATGATCAAAGACCAGGAAAAAATAGCCATATTGGCCAGTGTCCACTTGCCGATAAAGGCCGCTGCAATTAAAATGCCACACATCAAGGTGATGGTATTTTTCTTACTTAAAATAAATCTCTGCATGTCTCCCTCCTAAAACTCGTATCCCTTACAAAGGACAGATGAAGCAGCTTAGTCTTGGTAAGCTTTATCCAGTTCCGCCAGCATGTTATACACGGCTTCATAGGTTTCACAGACATCGGCTGGTACGGCATAGTTATCGGTGATCTCCCGCAACTCCTTGAACTCGTCATCCAGGTCGGGTCTCTCCCCTCCCGCCCCATTAATTTTTTCCCTGATTGCATCAAATACCTTGCGTACAGCATGAAATTCCGGGTGACTTCCGCCATGGACCCGTTCTACAATTGGTACAAATTGTTCTAGTTTTGGCAAATTGCGTTCTCTCACTTTGTTGAAGGTAGTCATATACATTCCTCCTCCCATGTATTTGTTTTTCCTTGCTAAAGATAGTTTGGCATACTTTGCGCCAAAAAAAATTGATCTAGATCACTGTTTTAACTATTATTCCCGCCCGATGTCACGTTATCAGGGCTAAACCACCCATCTCCTTCATAGTTCACTTGCTGCATTTCCTGCTTTGTTATTTATTTATCTATTTCTCCGACTGATGCCGCGCAAATCTCCTTGTAAAACAATTTATTTACAATAAAACCCGGAAAGAAGCTTTGCTGTAGAAGGCCAGCTTTTGCACTAGGAAAATAACAATTGTGAATAACTTGGCTCCGGTTTGGGCACGCTAAAAGAACAATGATGGCATATTGTCATAATTGTAGAACTTCGTTTTTTTTGTATCCCTTGGCAGGAATATACTATTATATGGAGAAGTAATAGATCAGTGTTAATTAATTAACAACTTTTAGAGGGCGGTGAAACAAATGACAATCTCACTAATTTCTCCAGGCCGTTATGTGCAAGGTGAAGGTGCCCTGAAAGACCTGGGTAAATACCTGGAATCCTTTGGTAAGAAAGCCCTGGTAGTTGCCAGTGGATCTGGACTTAAGGCGTGGGGAGAAGAACTTAAAGCGGGTTTGAAAGACAAGGAATACGTTATCGATAATTTTGGCGGCAAGGAATGTTCCCAAATACAGATCAATCGGTTGGTAGAATTAGGTAAACAGGAAGCCGTAGATTTCGTCATTGGTTTCGGTGGCGGTAAACCCATTGATACCGCTAAGGCTGTAGCCCATAAGCTCGGCAACATCCCTGTAGTGATAATCCCTACCATCGCTGCAACCGACGCTCCCACCAGCGCCCTTTCTGTCATCTATACAGAAGAAGGCGTTTACGAAGCTGTCTGGACATTCCCCAATAACCCCAACCTTGTCTTGGTTGACACCGGAATTATCGCCAAGTCTCCAGCCCGGTTCTTAGTAGCAGGAATGGGCGATGCCCTGGCCACCAAATTTGAAGCTGAAGCCAACTTCCAGGCTAACAACGACACCAATGCCGGTGCTAAGGCCACAGTGACTGCCCGCACCCTGGCAAACCTCTGCTATGAGATCCTCTTGGAATACGGTCCTATGGCCAAGGCGGCTGTAGAAGAGGGTATAGTTACCCCTGCCCTGGAGCAGGTGGTGGAAGCCAACGTCCTCTTGAGCGGCTTAGGCTTTGAGAATAATGGTGTCGCCGGGGCTCACGCTATGCACGATGGCTTCACAGTCCTGGAAGATGTCCATGGCTACTATCACGGCGAAAAAGTCGGGTTCTGCACCATAGCCCAGCTGGTAATGGAAGGCCGTCCGGCCGAGCTGATTGAAGAAGTCATCAACTTTAACTATACTGTAGGTCTGCCCATTACCCTGGCCCAAATTGGTGTGACCGAAGATATTCCGGCAAAAATCAAGAAGGTTTCCGAATCTGTCCCCGACTACGTTCACAACGAACCCTTTGAGGTAACAGCGAAGAAAATCTATGACGCCATCCTGGGCGCCGATGCCCTGGGTCGGAGATTCTTGGAACAATAACCGAGCACCCCTTAGTCAACTGGGGCTGCTGAGGCAGTTTTCGCCCTGCCTCGGCAGCCCCCGTATTTTGCATATATAAAGTCAATCCCGACGATGACACGTAAATGGTGATACTTCCTATGTCATCCCCATCGCCGTGTTAATCTACACGATCAATATATTTTTATTCCGTTCCTGCTTTTAACGCCTCGCTCATGGAAACTGTCTCCACATTCCTTGCGCACAGCAGCTTGCTAAACTGGAAGGTCAACATAATAGCGGCAAAGGATACTGCCACATAAAGGGGGCTGACTATAGGTGGTAAGGTTAGATTTATCATATTGCCGAGATAGCCATAGAGTGCTCCCATTGATGCTGCCGCAATGGGAACAGCGATTATAAATCCGGTCACTATAACAAAGGTGGAGCTGTCAAGAATCAGGGACCGGATTTCCCGCCGCCTGTAACCAAATACCTTGAAAAGGGAGATGGTGTTCCTGTTTTCCTCGATAATCAATATTGTTACCAGATAGATAATAATCATGGCCACAATACTGGAGACTATTGTCAGCAACACTACCATAGAAATCGTCTGTCCGAAAAATTCATCCATTGCCTCAGGCAACTCACCCATAGTTTTGGTTCCGGCCAGCTTTTCTCCGGGAATGTCAAGCTTTTCTGTACTGAAAAGGCCAATATAGCTGTTTTCCGGGAAGCCCATTATTTCATTAAACTCCCTGATAGGCACAAATATAAACTGCTCGATGTAGGAATCGGCAACTGCATCTATCTTAAAGGAGTAAGGCTTCCCATCCTCTTTGTTGATGAAGGTTACTGTATCTCCGGCTTTAATGTTCAGACGCCGGGCTAAAGACCTGGTAATGTTGGTTTGATTGTTGGGAAGAAGATTTCCTTTCCTGTCTTTCAAAGTCACAAGTGCTGCATCCGGCTCTATCCCGGTTATATAAAACTCAATATCTTCCTTGTCTTCGGGATAAAACCTCCCTGCATTAAAAACCTCTGCCCCTTCCGGCGCCTCCCCCACTTGCAATTCCCGGAAGGAATATTCGTATTCAAACTGGTAGACATCAAAAGTCTTAAACACATGGTTAAAAGAGTTCAACATAGTAAAACCAAAGAGCATCAAGACCGAGGCACTGGTGACACCCAAAAAGAGAAACACAAGACGTGGAATGCTTCTTAGCTGTTCCCGCAGTTTAAATTTGGTACTGAACTTAAACCTATCCAGTTTGAGGGACCGCTCCAAAGGGTTAACCTTGGTTCTCTGCCGGTCTCCTTTCATCAGTTCCGCCGGAGAACGTTTCAGTTCAGAGTGGATAACCAGATAGCTGCTGAGGCCCAAGAATAACCCGGGCGTCAGTATGCCGATTAATACATTGAAAAAGCTGATCTCAATACCTGGTACGGGAACATTGTAGTAGGAAGTCAGCGCCTTGAGCATTGGCTCTATAGATGGTAGTGCCAGAACAGTTCCTATCAGCCCGCCCACCAAAGCCAGCAGCAAGGGAATAGCCATATAGTGGACCAATAATTCCCGCCGCCGGTAACCCTGGGCAGAAAGGGTACCGATAATAACCCCTTCCCGGCGGATCAGCCGCCAGAACATGATGCCGATAATTAAACAGGACAAAAGAAACATTGCGACCGGTAAGGGCACACTCATGGTCTGCATCCCGGTGATAGATGCCCAAACTAACCTTGCCCGTCTATTATTCATAATGTCAACCCAATCAGAGACAGTAATACCTTCTGCCTGCAGATACTCCCGCAATTGCAGCGCCTGGGTATTTAGGCTCTGGGTCCTATCATTAAACCTGACGGAATAAATCCGCTCATATCCACCTATATTGACAAAGGCCTCCCGTTCTATAACACCCACACCGAATTCGGTAGGCGAATAGATTATGTCATTGATGTTTTTTAAGGGATAAATATAATGGGGCAGGGATACAAAACCCACCACAGTAAAGGTTTTGCCCGCCACCGCTATTTGACTTCCAAGAGAATAGCCATTGGCTCCTGCAAAGGCAGGATCAAGGAGTATTTCACCCGGCCCGGAAAGGGGCCGCCCTTCTGTAACAGCTGGGATATTCAGTTTTTCTGTTTTGCTGAGGAGCCTGAGGGTAAGGGTATCGGTAAGGTCGGCATCAAAACTCAGGTAATCCTCAATAATAGCATTGGCCGCTTCCTCCATCTCTTTATAATCAGGAATAGCCCTGTCCGTCCTAAAGGATAGATCTTCCTGCCTGTGCTCTTCTGTAAAGGTTGTAACCAAACTGGCAAGATTTTGGGAAAGACCGGCAGCCGCCACAAAGGTGTAGCTCCCCAGGATAATAAGGATAAGAATTGCAAGGTAACGCAATTTGTTTTCTTTCAACATCCGTAAAACTCTTCTCTGCAGAACCATCACCACTCAATCCTTTCTGCTGGCAGAATCGTCTGATTAACCACCTCATCAACAACGACCCCGCTCCTTAGCCTAAACACCCTGTTTGCCATGGCAGCAATGGCTGTATTATGGGTAATCATCAATATGGTTGTGTAAAAATCTTTGTTCACCTGTTGCAGGAGCTGCAAGATACTGCGAGAGGTCTGATAATCCAGGGCCCCCGTCGGCTCATCGCAAAGGAGTAACTTCGGATTTTTAACAATGGCCCTGGCAATGGAGACCCGTTGCTGTTCACCGCCGCTCAGTTCCCTGGGAAAGCGGTGCTTTTTATCAAGCATATCCACTGCCGCTAATACTTCGTCGACATTCAATGGTGCTTTGCTGATATTGGAAACGACCTCAATGTTTTCCCCCACCGTAAGATTGGGAACCAGGTTATAGAACTGGAATATAAAGCCAACATCCCCCCGTCTATATTCCGTCAGCTCATCGTCACTCAAATTATTTATCTCGACCCCGTCCACGATAACCCTGCCGCTTTCGGCCCGGTCAACACCTCCTATGATATTCAGCAGGGTGGATTTTCCCGAACCCGATGGACCCAGGATGACCCCTACTTCCCCCCGGTCCATTGCCATACTGATTCCCCTTAATACTTCATTTCTCACCTCACCGGTTATATAGCCTTTCTTCAGATCCACAACCTCAATAAACATCTTATTGCTCCTCCTTTTTGTAGAAACACCGCCGCAAGATACTAAAATACTCATCCGCTTCCTTCAGGACTTCCGTACCGACCTCTTCAAAGGACTTTACTTTATCCCTTTCCTCTTCGGCAAAACCCAGCATCGTCCAGTTGATTATCTTAATCATTCTTTCCCGATCAATATCTTCCCGGAATTTTGACCAATCAATATTTTGGTAACCTCTTTCCAAACCCTCGGCGATAATTGCTTTACCAATTCTATTAATTTCAGGTTTAACTTCAGCCGCATCTTCTCGGGCTGCAGTCTTAATAAAATTAAAGGCATGGGGATACTTTTTATAAATTTTGTATTTAACCTCCCCCAACTGCCGCATTCGGGTAAAAAAATCTGGTTCCATCCAATCCACTTCAGCGTATATTTGTTCTATTATCTTAACTACATAATCAAGGAGGAATAAATAGAGTTCCCTTTTGCTGTTAAAATAGTTGAATAATGATCCCTTAGATATTCCTGCTTCCTTTACAATGTCGTTGGTCGATGCCTTGCTGTAACCATTCCGGGCAAACTCTTTTAAGGCAGCGTTTATAATACGTGCTTTCTTTTCAGATTCCAGACTGAAAAACTTCTGATAGATGATAATCACCCCGTTTCTTACTAAATCTCAAATGACCACTTTGGTCATTATTATTGTACAACAAGATGACCAAAGTGGTCAAGGCAATCACTAAGAAAACCGGGGCGGTTTCGTCCCGGAAAAGTTGCTGGTGATTTTTCTCACTGATTGTTGCTTATGAACTTGCCTTTCCCAACAAGCCGTACAAAAACAACCTGATAAGCCCCAGCTTGTATTCAGCGCTGGTTTGGAGGTATTGGGGCTCCTGCATGATAGTCTTCAATGAGTAAAGGAATTTCATTATTGCCTCCTTTGGGATCCTCTCATCTATCGCTCCTTCTTGTATGCCAAGATCGATAAATTTGGAATAAAGCTCGGCGGATTTCTCCGCCACCACATCCCAGTACAGCTGGCGCAGTGTCTTATCGGACCAGGCCTCTTCTTTGAAATTAGATCGGCTCGCCGCAATTATCGCCTCATGCTTTTTGGCCATGATTATCTCTATTTTTTCTGAAAAAGAAATATCCCTGTCCAGTATCTCCTCATACTCCTGGATTATTTCGTTCAGTATGTAGATAAAAACCTCTTTGGCCAGTGTTCTTTTATCTCCAAAGTAGTTGTAAATGGACACCGGCGAAACATTGGCTTTCGCAGCAATTTCAGCAATTCCCACTCCGATAAAACCTTGCTTTGTAAAAAGTTCCCTGGCTGCAGCGATGATTGCCTTCCTCTTGGCTTCCGTTCTTCTTGCAAAACCGTTCATATCTATCACCCAAGATCTATCATAACAGAGTTTTGTAATATTGCAATATACATTTCAAAACTTGTTGACAACCCTATTTTGCAGGTTATATTATGGAATTGTGAGGGAAAATACTACAAAACACCGGGGGTATCTTTATGAGGTCATATGTTTTAAATTTTCCTGAGATAGACAAAACAATGCAGGCGGACGTGGGAGGCAAAGGAGCAAATCTCGGGGAATTGACCCGCATTCCCGAAATCCTGGTTCCCGAAGGTTTTTGCATCACTACCACGGCCTATAAAAGATTTATAGAGAACAATAAGCATCTGCAAAATTTGCTGGATGAACTTGCTGAAATAGGAATTGAGGAAAGTGAGCGTATTGCAAAAATCAGCCAGAGGATTCGCTCGGAAATTCAAAGCTCAGCGATGCTGGATGAGATTAAAAATGCCATTTGTGAAAGGCTGGCCAAGTTTGATAGCCACCAGGCCTTTGCCGTGCGTTCCAGCGCAACTGCCGAGGATCTTCCCGACGCCTCCTTTGCTGGTCTGCAGGATACGTACTTAAATATCAAAGGTAGAGAGGAGATAATTAAGCATGTAATTAAATGCTGGGCTTCCCTCTATACTGACCGGGCTGTGGTTTACCGGATCCGGAACGGTTTCGATCACCGCAAGGTATCCCTGTCCGTTGTGATCCAAAAAATGGTGCTGTCGGAGGCTTCAGGCATTTTGTTTACCGCCGACCCCGTAACCTCCGACAGAAAGACAATGTCTATTGATGCCGGTTTTGGCCTCGGCGAAGCGTTGGTGGCCGGCCTCATTAACCCTGATACCTATAAAATTCGGAAGGGAGCAATTTTCTCCAAAAGAATCGGCACCCACACCCTTGCCAGCAAAGGGGCAGAAGGTGGGGGTACTATGATAGAAGAAATCAGCCGGTCAGGGGAACAGGTTCTGACCGACCAGCAGATCCTTCAGCTGGCAGAGCTTGGTAGGAAGATCGAAGACCATTTTGGCTATCCACAGGATATCGAGTGGTGTCTTGCCGGCGGCCAGTTTTACATTTTGCAAAGCCGCCCCATCACGACCCTCTTTCCAGTCCCCGAAAGCGATGACAATATAAAACACGTCTATATGTCGGTGGGCCATATGCAGGTTATGACTGAACCTATCCTGCCCCTGGGCATGTCTTTTTTCCAGCTGGCATCCCTTTTTCCCGTAGATAGAGCCGGTGGACGGCTGTTTGTGGATATAACCTTCGACCTGACCACACCCAAGGGCAGGCGGATGATAAAGCAAAAGGTGGACAATATGGACCCCCTGATGGCCAGTGCCGTCCGTAAGGTCATGGAGGATAAAGACTATATCAAGAGTCTTCCCAGGGGAAAAGGTAATCTATTAAAGGGGACCAAGCTGTTTTCGTGGCTGAAAGAAGCTCTCTGGCTGTATATAAAAAATGATCCTGCAATTCTTGACCAATTGATCAGACGAAACGAGGAGTCTCTGGAAAAGCTTGAACAAAAACTACTGAATCTCACCGGCGATGAAGTGTTTGCTTATATCAGCGAAGATAGAAAAGAACTGCAGGCCAGGTTGTTCGATCCCACTATATTCGGAACGGTACTTGTCTGCCAGTTTGTAGCAAACTGGCTCAATAAAAATATAAAAAAATGGCTGGGAGCGAAGAATGTTACAAAATTGCTATCTAAATCTGTGGAGCACAACGTTACTTCCGAGATGGGCTTGGCCATATGCGATCTTGCCGATGTTGTTCGCCAGTACCCCGAGGTTTGCCAATACCTTACCCAGGCCAGGGACGACCACAACTTTTTCGCCGACCTGGCAAAATTGCCAGGGGGCAAGGAGGCAGAGGCAGCTATCAAGAACTTCCTGCAAAAATATGGTATGCGCTGCCCCGGGGAAATAGACATTACCAAACCCCGCTTCTCCGAAAAGCCCACCCAGCTGGTCCCTGTGATCCTGAGCAATGTAAAACTCCTTAAACCCGGGGAACATGTTGAGAAGTTTGAACAGGGAAAACGGGAAGCCAAAGAAAAAGAAAAGGAAATAATTAATGGGCTATTACAACTTCCCGGCGGTGTCCGTAAGGCACGGACGGCGAAAAAAATGATCAGCGTATTCCGCAACTTCGTCGGTGCCAGGGAATACGCGAAATATTTCTGGATCCGCCGCTTTGCAATCTATAAGCGAACAATTCTGCGGGAAGCAGAAAAACTGGCAGCTGCAGGCGTTATCGATAAGGCAAGTGATGTATTCTACCTTTATTTGGACGAATTTCGCGAAGCGGTTAGAACAGGCCGGGTTGACCAAAGGCTGATTGAAAATCGCAAGAAGGAATATTCCCGTTATGAAAAGTTGACCCCACCGCGCATAATCATATCAGACGGCGAAGTTCCCTCTGGAGAGTATGACCGCCGCAGCGTCCCCGCCGGCGCCCTCATCGGCGTTCCCGTCTCACCTGGCGTAATCGAGGGCCGGGCACGGGTGGTATCGAGGCTGGATGAAGCCTATGTCGAAAAGGGTGACATTCTCGTGACCCACTTTACCGATCCCAGCTGGACGCCGGTCTTTGTTACCATTGCCGGGCTTATCACCGAGGTGGGCGGCGAGATGTCCCACGGGGCGGTCATAACCCGTGAATACGGTCTCCCGGCGGTTGTGGGCGTAGAAAAGGCAACGAAGCTCATCAAAGACGGACAAAGACTGCGTCTGAACGGTACGGAGGGATATGTGGAAGTACTTGATTAGCCTCTTGGTGGAAACAAGCCTCCAAAACAGGTCCATTGGCTGGGACTATCCATAGCCGCCTCCCATTCACTGGCCCGCCCTAGCTATGCCTTATAGGCTTTTGAAAAAGATCTTAAGAACAACGCGGAAATGAAAATAATCGTTAATGTAGTCAAGAATATTGTCCTGTGTATTTCCAGCCAGTTGATGATAAACCCATACAGCAAGGCACCAAGGGGAATGCCTCCCTTCGTTATTAAACCCACGATTGAAAACATCCGCGACATGTATTCATTGGGTGTGCCCCTTTGTATAAGGGCCTGAATCGGAACATGGATGAACATGATGGCAACACTTAACAGGAAAAGGGTTCCTGCCAGGATGGAAAAATAGAAAAGGGTCTCCTTTCCCAGGAGGGATAAGCTGAAGGGGAACAATAATAGCGAAAATATCAACATCATACCCATGAGCATGAGACAGCCGATCCCAAGAGGTGCAATAACCCTTTTTTCTTTACCGAATAATAGGCCTACCAGAATGCTTCCAAATAACGCCCCCAAGATGATAATCATTTGCAGATAGCCATACTGGGTGTCGGAATAATTGAGCTGATTTCTAAAAAACAATGGCAGTACCACTGTGAAAATGGGTTGTATTAGAGCGTACACGAGGAGGAAAAAAACACACAACTTACCCAGTATCTTATTAGTCAAAATATATTGCAAGCCCTCTGCTAAATCTGCTACTATACCCTTCGTGCCTTTCCGCCTTATTTGCCCGAAATGCTTATAGTTGATCAACATTTCGCTGCCTGCCGAGAGCAAAAAGGAGATCCCGTTTAGAAAGAACAATATGGTAATGCCTAAATTAGCGTATAGAGCCGTACCAATTACAGGGCCCAACAGGCCGGACAGAGTCCTGAGGGCGGCAACGGCCGAATTAGCCCGGGTCAAATCCCCTGCATCTACCAGCTGGGGCAACATTCCCTTTGTGGCCGGGTCAAACAGCCCATTAAGCAGGGAAACAAGGGTTTGACCAAACAGTAGCAAGGCGAGGCTCATTTTTCCTAAATGAGAGGTAGTGGCCAAAACAAGTATTATCACTCCACTTGCAATATCCGTTGCCACCATGATTGCCTTTCGATTAAGTCTATCCCCCAGGACACCGGCAAAGGGGTAAACCAGAAGTGTCGGCGTTAATGCGAGAAAGGAGAAGATTCCTACGATAGCAGCCGAACCGTTTATATCGATAAGATAAAGGGGCATAACGACCATTTGGAGACTGCTTCCCGTATCGGAAACCATCCTTCCCAGCAATAACAAGATTAGATTGATGTTAAAAGTTTTTTTCTCCCTTGCCCTCTCCAAGCAGAGCACCCCTTCTTGTTATTCCAGGATTTCCACATACCCTTCTGTTCCATTTACGCGAATCCTTTGCCCATCCTTTATCAGTCTGGTCGCGTTCACCACGCCGACAACCGCCGGCAGGCCGTATTCCCGGGCTACTACAGCCCCATGGGACATCATGCCACCGGCCTCTGTAACAAGGCCAGTAATAGATACGAATATGGGTGTCCAACTAGGATCTGTGAATGTTGTAACGAGAATATCCCCCTTTTCGATATGAGCATCTTCAAACTTTTTTACCACACGGGCCCGGCCTTCAACAATACCCGTCGATACCCCAAGCCCCGCCAGGGCGCCGCTGGGAATATGGGCAGAATAGGATACGAGAGGTACTTCTCCATCGGAAAAAATAATCCGGGGCGGTTTAAGGGCAGCATATGAACGATAAGCACTTTTGCGTTCTTCTATCAAATCCTGATTTGCGTACCCGGACCTTACTACTTCAATCAGTTCTTCTATTGACAAGTAATAAGCGTCCCTAGGGTCTTTTAGCACACCGGTCTCCACAAGTTTGTTTACTTCTCTCATAATAGCCTGCTTATACACATCATAATAGCTCATCCAAAAATATTTCGGATATTCCCTTATACCAACAAATTTTCGATATATTTCTATTTGCCTTTTTAACTTCCTGGCCTCGCCTTTTCCATAGGCAGTCTCCACCTTTGCTACCAGCTCTTTTATTAATTGTTCCACTTCCTGTTTACCTTGTTCAAAAGAAGCTGCTGCATGACCGGCAGGTAGATTTTTAATATTGTTCAGCAAGGAAGCGCAAAGTAAGCCTGGACGTTCACGGAAACGGTCACGGGTTATATCAATTTCACCAGGGCAGCGCATACCATATTTTGCCAAGAACCCTTCCAGCTTGTCGGCCACCTCTTGGCCTCCAGCCACTTTTCTGAGTTCTTCCAGGGATAAATCCTCTCCCACTTGTTCTAGATAAGAAACTATTTCCGGATATTTTCTTGCCACATCGGAAACTTCACTTAGTTTTAACCCCATTTCGGAGGAAACATTATGCTTTACCGATTTTGCCAGGCGGTTGGAAATAGCCTTTTCGCCCGTGATTTTTTCTATGGTTCGATCAATTAGAGTGGCAGTCAACATGGCCGTAAGAACGGTACCTGCACCTGCTGGATCACAGATGGTGATACGCATATTTTTCTGGTCGTCCAGTATAAACTGCAAGGCTTCCACCCCAGAAAGCGCCTCTAATTTACGCTGCGCGGCTTTGATCGCAAATTTTTGCCTCTGAACGTAGGCGTCGATCTCCGCCTCATCAGGTCTGAAATAGGCACTGATAGCCCGCCAAATTATTGCCGCCCTGCCCTCAAGGGAAATTGCACTGCTGGGACCTTTGGGAATTTTCCTGACATATTCCTTTCTTCTAGTAATTTCTTGCAGCGCATTATGCAGCAGCGGATCCTTGATCCTGGCTTCCGACAAGAAGACTCGGCGTCCTCTCAGCGTTCGCAGGTCGTGCGTGATATCCGTGTACATCCGTCCACCCAGCTCATAAAAGCTATAAAACCTTGATTTTTTGAGCATGGACAAACCTAAAGGCAGAATCGTGTCAGTCATCATTTGCAGGTGGCCCACAGAAATGGCACAATGCTTATAACCATCAGGACTTGGTGGCAGGGGATACAGGGTGGTGATGGGCCTGGCTTGAACGATAAAGAAACCATCTTTGTTATAACACCATTCAATATCCTGTTCGCAGCCGAAATCCCTCTCAATTTTCTTACCAATTCCCGCTAATTCCCAAAGTTGCTCTTCTTCAAGGGGCATTTCCCCTTCTCCTTCCCTTGTCTTCATCAGCCTGCCTTCCCGCAACTTCCATTCAAAGGGGTTTTTCCGCCCGGATACCAAATCATCCCCCAAACCTCTAACCGCTTCAATAACAGTTGTAAAACGATCGGAAGTCATCGGGTCGGCAGTAAACATTACACCTGATACTTCCGGAACAACCATTTTCTGAACCACCACAGCAATTGCGACTTTGCTATGGGTAAAACCGTTTTTTATGCGGTAAGCAACAGCCCGTTCATTAAACAGGGATGCCCAACACCTGACAATTGCCTTGCAAATGTTTTTAACACCAATAACATTTAAAAATGTATCTTGCTGACCGGCGAAGGAAGCCCCGGGCAAGTCCTCAGCTGTGGCACTGGAGCGCACCGCGTATGGCAATGAATCACCATGCTTTGCTAGCACCTCACCAATTATTTCTATGAAGCCAACAGGAAAGCTTAATTTGATGATTTCTTCCCTTATGTGTTTACTCAGTTGGGATATGGTTTTAGTTTCCTCTGCTGTAATCTCCTCTAACCGGGATAACAATTTTCCAATTTCCGGTTCAGACAAGATCAACTCCTTGTAAGCCTGGGCACTAACAACAAATCCATCCGGTACAGGAATACCCGGGATATGGTGCAGCTTGGCCAGATTGGCACCTTTCCCCCCAGAAATAGACAGTTCACAGGCCCTATTGTCGTTTAGTTCAATAATATATTTTTTCACTTGAGATCCCTCCCAAAGCTAAATTGTTATCTTAGCCAGATTATTACCTTACACTTACACCTTCCCGCATGATTTTTATGGCTTCATCCAGCGTGGCCATGAATTTTTCTTCATCATCAAGTCCTGTCCTATAAAAATTCAGCAATAAAAAACTATAAAACATATCTATCATTACGTCAGCATCAATTTCCTCTTTTATTAAGCCGCTCTTTTTATCCCGCTCAATGATCTCTTTCCAGCGTTTTGTTGAATCTCCCCGCACCTTCCGAATGAAATCACTGTCATCCATTTCTTGCAGCAGAGCAATATGCGCATAGTCCGGGTTCTGCTTTCTCAATTCAATGAGGGCTATAAGTTTTTCCCTAATTATGTTAAAAAAATCTCCATCTATATTATCCACACCCGCTTGTTCCAGCGCATCCCATTTATATTTTGACAATTCCTTGATAATGTAAAGATAAAGGTCTTCTTTATTATCAAAGTATTGATAAAAACTGCCCCAGGGTATTTTAGCAGTCTTAACAATTCGATTTAGAGACGCTTCGCTGAACTTGTGAGATGCAAATTCCTGGACCGCCGCTTGAAAAATCCGCCGCTTTTTTTCTTCCTTCAGGTTGTAGAAGGTTGGCTTTGGCATAGTTGCACCTCCTAGGAAGGATATGAGATGGTTCTCACAATTGCATTATAATATATTAATTGCCAAATGATAAGTATCTCACATGCATATTGCCGACTAATTTAATCCAGACAAAAGAAAAACCGGCACAAGCCGAATTGGTTCTCTTTTCCCTAAATATATTTGCTCCCTTCCCGTACACTGAGTTTGGGTAGTTCATTATTGGCTATGAATTTTCTAACTGATTCGGGATTTGTCTTGGAGTATTCCCGCAGTGCCCAGCCGATGGCCTTCTGGATAAAAAACTCTTTGCTGGCGAAATGATACTTAATAAATGTATATAATAGCTCCTCATCGGTCCTTTCCTTGTACTTCAGCTGAAACAGCAGGGCAGCCCTCTGCAGCCAGAGATGATTGCCAAAGGCCCAGCCCACTATGGTCTCAGGGATAACTTCGGGAAATTTAAGGGCAATGGTGCCGACGGGATGCTGGGCCAGCATATCGACGGTATCCCACCAGGGTTTTGTTGTAATCAACTTTTCCATTAGGGGCAAGTCGGTTTTATCGAGTTTTTTAAGTGAGCGCCTTATATAATCCAGGGCAGCGTATTGGTACTCCCGCTCCTCCAGCTCCCAGAGGGCTAAAACCAGCTCCCCGTGAAAGGGTTCTTTGAGGATACCGCTTTCCTTATAAAAGATTTTCAGCAGCTCTTTCCTGGTTGGTGTTTTAATCCCAAGGAAGGGGAAATTATTCTTCATGTATTTGGCCATGGGGATGGCGTTGTCCCTGTTCCCCTTCTCTTCGAATAAAGATATTATTTGCTTTATCTGGTTCATAAGATTGACCTCCAGGAGAAAGGATTATTGGGCTGGTTTTAAAGCAGGCAAAACCCTCCTTGTCTAGTCGAGAAAACGGGTCCTGTATCCCTTTTCGATTAAGGAATTGATAATCAGCTGGGAATGCTCCGCATCCCTGGTTTCCAGATCCAGCTCAACTTCTGCGATGCCCAGTTCAATACCCATTTTTTCCCGGTGGTGATAGATATTAATTATATTGGCCCCCATTTGGGCCAGATGACCGAGGAGTTGGTAGAGCTGGCCGGGTTTATCTTCCAGATAGGTTATAATCTTTACCCGCCGCCCTGCCTTGACCAGGCCCCGCTCGATGATCTGGGCCAAAATATTGACGTCTATATTTCCCCCACTTAAGATGGCTACTATTTTTTTCCCGGCCAGGTTTAGCTTCTTGTTGAGTAAAGCAGCGATGGGGACAGCACCGGCCCCCTCAACGATTAATTTTCCCCTCTCCAACAACATTAGAATCCCGTTGGCTATTTCCTCTTCATTGACGGTGACCACATCATCGACATACTTTTTGGCAATCTCATAGGTAAGGCGACCCGGTGTCTTTACTGCTATTCCATCGGCCAGGGTTTTAACGGACTCCAGTGTCGTTACCTTACCCTTTTGCAGGGAAGCCTGCATCGAGGCTGCCCCCTCTGCCTCGACACCAATCACCCCTATGGAAGGTTTCAACTCTTTGAGGACTATGGCCGTCCCTGCAATCAGGCCTCCGCCGCCAACGGGCACAAGGACCACCTCTGCCTCCGGTAAAGCGGCCATAATCTCCAGCCCGATGGTCCCCTGGCCGGCAATAACATAGGGGTCGTCAAAGGGGTGGATCAAAGTCGCCCCGGTCTCGGCCTGCAGTTCCTTCGCCTTAATGGCACACTCATCAAAGAACTTGCCAAATAATTCTACATGGGCACCGTAGCCCTTGGTGGCCATAACCTTAGCTATGGGGGCGTTCTCCGGCATTACTATGGTAGAGGGAATGCCCGCCCTGGTCGCGGCCAGGGCTACACCCTGGGCATGATTGCCCGCCGAAATGGCTATAACGCCCCTTCTTTTTTCCGCCGCTGTCAAATGTCTAACCTTGTTCAATGCCCCCCGGAGTTTAAAGGAGCCCGTCTTTTGTAAATTTTCCGCCTTTAAATAGACCATGTTCCCACTTAATTCACTGAAGGTCCGGGATAGGAATAAAGGGGTATGATGAATTTCATCTTGAATGCTGGCGGCGGCCTCCCGTATAGATGCCAGGTTAACCTCCACTGCCTTCACCTGCCCTCCCATGAAAAAATCCGGTTGAACCGGATTCTTTCCCTTCAAATTCCAGCCTTGGCAATGGCCTCTTCAAGCTTGGCCACATCAAAGCCAAGAATCTCCTCTTCACCAATTACTGTAACGGGAACGCCTCGATAGCCTTTTTGTATGAGCTCCTGCCGGGCCTGGGGATCGGAAGCCACATCAACTTCCTCAAAAACTAACCCCTTCTGGCTGAGAAACTCCTTCACCTTATCACAATAGGGGCACGTTGGCGTTGTATAAATAATCGGTTTTTCTGCCATCTCTTCTGAACTCCTTTCTCTAGACTACCACTTCTGGGCCAATAGTCCCTTCCCTACAGCTGTCCTTGACTGGGTCCCTGCTGTTCGGTGGGAGCAAGGCCATAGGTTATCGGCCGCATTGGCGTAATAGTAGAAATGGCGTGCTTATAGACCAGCATCTGTTTACCATCGGACTCCATGATTACGGTAAAATTATCAAACCCCCTCACAATACCCTTGAGCTGGAACCCATTAATCAGATAGAGGGTGACTAGTACGTTTTCCTTCCGCAGCTGGTTTAAAAAACTATCCTGCAGATTCAACTGCCCTTTGGCCATAAAATATCGCCTCCAGTTTATTAATTCCCCCGTGCTAGAGTTTATTCGCCGCCAGCCCCAATTTTCCTGCCGCTGTACTAGCAATATCTTCCATGAGCTTCTCCCCTGGTGGCATAGAAATATGGTACCAATTGATCCGCCTATCCCGGCGAAACCAGGTTAGTTGCCTTTTGGCAAAGCGCCGGGTGTTCCGCTGCAAAATTTCCACAGCTTCTTCCAGGCTAACCTTCCCTTCCAGATAAGGAATTATTTCTTTGTACCCCAGGCCCTGCATGGAATTTAGGTCCGGCGAATAACCCCTGGCCAACAAATCCCGCACCTCATCAACCAGGCCCCTGGCAATCATCCTTTCTACCCGCTCATTTATAAGGGAATACAGGGAGGTCCTATCCATGGTGAGGCCCGCTATATAGAGCAAATAGGGGCTCTCCTTATCCTGCTCCCTCTCCCACTGGGAAATGGGACGGCCGGTATACTCATACACTTCCAGAGCCCGTATGATCCGCCGCAGGTCGTTGGGATGGAGTCTTTCAGCTGCCACCGGATCGACTCCACGGAGTTTTTCCAATAGATAGGCCCCGCCATATTTCTCCCCCAGCTTCCGCATCCGCTGGCGGAATTCCCGATTCACAGCGGTACTACTAAAGTTATAGTTATCGATAACGGCATTAATATAAAACCCGGTACCGCCGGCCAGGATGGGAAGTTTATTCCGCTCCCAAATATCCCTGATAACCCTTTGGGCCAACCGTTGGTAATCGGCGACACTGAATTCTTCATCGGGATTGACGATGTCAATCAGGTGGTGGGGAATTCCTTCCCTTTCCTCCCAATCGGGTTTCGCCGTTCCAATATCCATGTAGCGATAGACCTGGCGGGAATCGGCAGATACTACCTCACCCTGGAGACGGTGGGCTACCTGAATGGCTGTTTTTGTCTTACCCACAGCAGTGGGGCCTACAATTACAAGGAGTGGTATCTTCACTGGTTTCCTCCCCCAACAACATAATCCCAATAACAGCTTCCTGGTGGTGACTTACCCTCGTTTAAATTTCTTTTCCAATTCCTCGGCAGAGAGATGAATGATGGTAGGGCGTCCGTGGGGGCAGGTAAAGGGCTGTTTCGTACTGCCCAGTTGTTGTATCAGAGCCCCCATTTCCTCTGGGCTCAGCACCTTGGCAGCCCTGATGGCACTGTGACAGGCAAGGGACAGGGAAAGGGACTCCTTGAGTTCCTGGAAAGATTTCCCTTCCCAGCCAGTGTCTAAATCACCCAATACCGCCAGGAGAATCTCCTTCTCCCTACCCTTGGGAATAACGGCAGGCACCGAATGAACAATTGCTCCCTGGGAGCCAAATTCTTCGATCCCAAAACCCAGCTCGCGAAACAGACCTATATTTTGCCTTAGTATTTCCCATTCATTGTAAGATAATTCCAGGGTTAGGGGAACCAGTAGATTCTGCCTGTCGCCCGGTACTGCCCCGCCTTTCAGCAGTTCTTCATAGACTATCCGTTCATGGGCGGCATGCTGATCGATAAGGAACAAGCCGGCCATACCCCGGGCGATAATATAGGTTTGATAGACCTGTCCCAGGGGTTCCAGGAGGGGAAAGGTTGGATTGGGTTTCCTGGCCCCCAATTCTGGTTCCATGGTGGAGAAGGAATAGCTGCTGTTCCTTTTTCCCACCGCCGGGACAACTACATTATCTTTTGTCAAGGCTGCCGGTGTTTGTCCTTCTGCCACCTCCAGGGGCAGAGTGCCCGTTTCCCCCTCCCCTTGGCTCCTGTCTTGATCCCTATAATCTAAATAACTGATAGTGGGCTTTAGCCCTGGGACCAGATTACTGCGGCCGAGGACAGAAGCCACAGCGGTATAGACTGCCCTCCCTACTTCCCGCTCCCGGGCAAAGCGGATTTGGAGCTTGGTGGGGTGCACATTGACATCCACTTCCCTGGGGTCCAATTCCAGGGCCAAAAAGGCCACGGGAAACCGGTTTGCCAGCATCTGGTTGTGATAAGCCCGCTCCAGAGCGCTGGTGAGGAGGGGGTTTTTCACATACCTTTTATTAACAAAAAAGTATTGACAGCTGCGATTGGAACGATTGAGGGAGGGGCGGCCAATATAACCTGTTATCTTAAGGTAGCCGTCATCGGCCTCCACAGGCAGGAGCTCCTCCCACAGATCACTGCCGAAGATCGCCGGGATAACATCGCCCAGGGAACCCTTGCCCGTTGTCGTAAGGAGCCGACGGCCATCCCGGGTCAGGCTGAAGGAAACCTCGGGATAGGACAGGGCCAGGCGGACAACGGCTTCCGTAATATGGCGTGCTTCTGTTTGGGGCTTTTTTAAGTATTTTTTCCGGGCCGGGGTGTTGAAAAAGAGATCCCGCACCGTTATAACTGTTCCAGCTGGCGCCCCGTGCTTTTCTACAACAGGTTTCCCTCCCCCCTCTACCTTCAACAAACTGCCAGCCACAGCCCCGGTGGGTGCAGTTAAGATCTCCAGCCGGGATACGGCGGCAATGCTGGGCAGGGCTTCGCCGCGAAAGCCCAGGGTCATTATTCCTTCCAGATCCGCCTGGGTTTTGATCTTGCTGGTGGCATGCCGGTGGATAGCTATGAGGACCTCCTCCCCGGTCATGCCAAAGCCATCATCCCTGACCCGTATAAAATCCAGCCCAGCACCGGTAAAGTCAATATCGACATGGCTGGCCCCGGCATCAAGGGAATTTTCGACCAGTTCCTTTACTACAGCGGCGGGACGTTCTATCACTTCGCCGGCAGCAATTTGATTGGCAACTTCCTTGTCTAAAACCACAATGCGGGACATTTTCCTTTCCCCCTCTTTATTCCCCCTTGAGGAGTGACTGTAAAACGACCAGCACCTGCAACGCTTCCAGAGGGGTCATGTTCAAGGGATCCAGATTCTGTATGGCGGCCAGCACCTCCCTTTCCTGAAAGGAAAAAAGGTCTAGCTGCACCGGTTCAGGGCCGCTGCTGGCTATCTCCTCGGCCGTGTCCTGGTCCCCTTCCAGCAGGGTCAGTATTTCTTCGGCCCGCCTAATCACAGCCTCCGGCAATCTGGCCAGGCGGGCCACATGAACACCATAGCTCCGGTCACTGGCACCGGGAATAATCTTGCGCAGGAAAATAATATCCTTACCCTGTTCTTCCACGGCAATGGTATAGTTTTTAACCTGCTGGTAATCATTGGCCAGGGTGGTCAATTCGTGGTAGTGGGTGGCAAAGAGGGTCTTGGCCCCCAGCTTTTCCAGGATGTATTCGGCAACGGCCCTGGCAATGGCGAGGCCATCATAGGTGGATGTGCCCCGCCCAATTTCATCCAAAATAACTAAGCTGTTGCCGGTGGCATTGCGCAGGATATTGCCCACCTCATTCATTTCCACCATAAAGGTACTCTGGCCGGAAGCCAGGTCATCGGCTGCCCCAACCCGGGTAAAGATCCGGTCAACCACACCGATTTCCGCAGCCTTGGCCGGGACAAAACTCCCCATCTGGGCCATCAGGACGATGAGGGCCACCTGCCGGATATAGGTAGATTTCCCTGCCATGTTGGGACCGGTGATAAGAAGAAACTGATTTTGGCTATCCAGCAGGGTATCGTTGGGGACAAAGGGGGTATCGGTCAGCATTTGCTCTACCACCGGATGCCGGCCCCCTTGAATTATAATCCGGTTGTCGGTAGTTAAAACCGGTTTATTATACCGGTTCTTTATGGCGGCCAGGGCCAGGGAGAGGAGGGAATCAATTTCTCCAATGATTTTGGCCACCCGCTGTACCCTTTCGATTTCGCCGGCTACCCGCTGCCTCAATTCTAAAAACAGCTGGTATTCCAGCTCAATACACCTGTCCTGGGCACCGGTTATTTCTGCTTCCCATTCCTTCAGTTCCGGTGTAATGAAACGTTCGGCATTGACCAGAGTCTGTTTCCGAATATAATCCTGGGGTACGGCATCCAGGTTGCTTTTGGTAACCTCCAGGTAGTAGCCAAAGACCTTGTTGTAGCCAATCTTAAGGTTTTTTATGCCCGTGCGCTCCCGTTCCCTGACCTCCAGTTCTGCCAACCACTTTCTTCCCTTTTGGGCCATGGTCCGCAGCCGGTCTACCTCCTGGTGGTAACCGGTCTTGATCAAATTGCCCTCCCGCAATCCTGCCGGCGGGTCTTCATTCAAGGCATCCTCCAACAACTGCCAGAGGTCAGTGCAAGGGTCCAGGGCCTCCCTGAGGGCTGCCAGCCTGGAGGCTTGTACACCTGCTAAAGCTTCCTTGATGGCAGGTAACAGGGCCAGGGATCTTTTCAGAGCCAGGAGGTCCCGGGCGGTGGCTGTTTGGTAGACCACCTTGCCCATTAACCGTTCCAGATCATAGATATCCTTGAGACTGTCGGGAAGGGATGTCCGGAGGGCACTGTCGGCGACAAAATCTTCCACTGCCTCCAGGCGCTCTTCAATCCGTTCCTTATTGAGCAGGGGCTGCTCCACCCACTGCCTCAGGGTTCTGCCACCCATGGCGGTAAAGGTATAATCCAGGACTCCTAAGAGGGTGGCCCTGGTTTTATCACCGCGCAAACTCCTGGTCAGCTCCAGGTTTCGCCTCGATGTTCCATCAATTACCATATAATCGCTGACCCGGTATGCCTCGAGCCCTTTGATGTGTATGGGATCCACCTTCTGGGTTTCCCGCAGGTAGAAAAGGATCGCACCGGCGGCACAGGCACCGGCCTGAAACTCTTCCCCTTCGGGTAGGTTTACAGACGCCAATTCCCTTTCCAGTAGGGTAAGGGATGTGGGCAAAGAGAACTCCCCTTCCCTCCTGGGTGAAGGCAGGACTGGAAAGAATTGCTGCAGTTCCTTTATCAATTGCTGCAGTTCCGTATCATCCTGGGGATAAAGGCACTCGGCCGGCTGCAGCCGCAGCATTTCACTGCGCAGGGCTTCAACCTGCCCCGGGCCATTGAAGCCCGTCACTTTAAAATCCCCCGTACCGGCATCGATGATTGCCATTCCCAGGGAGGTCCCATATTGGGCTACTGCAGCCAGGTAGTTATTCTTCTTTGCCTCTAACACCTGAGGGTCGAGGAAGGTCCCCGGAGTCACAATCCTGGTAACTTCCCTTTTCACCAGGCCGGTACTGGTCTTGGGATCTTCCACCTGTTCGCAAATGGCGACTTTATAGCCCTTTTCCAGGAGACGGGCGATATAGCTGTCTGCTGCATGGTAGGGAACCCCACACATGGGCATCCGTTTCCCCTTGCCTGCATCCCGGCCCGTCAAGGTAATTTCCAATTCCCTGGCGGCTATTTCGGCATCTTCGAAGAACATCTCGTAAAAATCCCCTAGACGAAAAAAGAGGATTTTGTCCATGTGCTGTGCTTTGATCCTTTTGTACTGGGCCACCATAGGGGTATCTGCCATCGGCATCCCTCTTCTCAGCATACTACTCGCTATTTATTAATTATAACATAGGGCCCTTTGGAAAAAAAGGAAGAACCAGCCAGGCTGGTCCTTCTACCCCATTCCCAATTTTTATTCTATCTTAACCAACTCCCCGTACAGGTTCCAGGTTTGGGGCCTGGTGATCCGGACCGTAACCAGCTCCCCCATCAAGTCCTCCTCCCCCGGAAAAAGGACCAACTTGTTGGTCCGGGTCCGGCTTGTGAGGATCTTCTCCTCCTTTTTGCTGGTTCCCTCGACCAGCACCTCAAGCTCCTTGCCCCGCAGCTCCTCATTTATATCCCTGCTAATGCGGTCTTGTAATTCCATTAACCGGTTCAAGCGTTCCTTCTTTACATCTTCCGGCACCTGCTCCTTCATTTTGGCTGCTGGGGTTCCGCTGCGGGGGGAAAAGACAAAGGTGAAAGCGTTATCAAAGCGCACCTGCCGGACAATGTCGAGGGTGGCGGCAAAGTCTTCCTCCTCTTCACCGGGAAAGCCGACGATAATATCGGTAGTGATGCTGCAGTCTGGCACTTCCTCCCGGATCCTTTCCACCAGCTGCAGGTATTCTTCCCTGGTGTAACCCCGGTTCATCCTTTGCAAAATCCGGTTGCTTCCCGCCTGGATGGGAAGGTGAAAATGTTCACAGACCTTGTCACAGTCCCGGACTGCGGCAATTATTTCCGCGGTAAAATCCCGGGGATGGGAAGTTGTATAGCGGATACGCTGGATCCCTTCCACCTGATTAACTTCCCGTAAAAGCTGGGCAAAGGAAACCCCCTTTCCCAGATCCCGTCCATAGGTATTGACGTTCTGCCCCAGGAGGGTCACTTCCTTGTAGCCTTCTTGGGCAAGCTCGGTAACCTCCTGAATGATATCCTGGGGCGGCCGGCTCCGCTCCTTACCCCGGACATAGGGGACAATGCAGTAGGTGCAAAAGTTGGTACAGCCATAGGTAATAGTAACATAGGCCTTCAGCTTCCCTTCCCTCTGGGCAGGAAGATCTACCAGGGGTACCTGGCCTTCTTCCCAGACCTGCACCAGGGGTTCGGACAGGGCGGCGGCCTTGCTGATGAGTTCCGGCAGTTCCTGGATATTGTGGGTGCCAAAGACAAAGTCAACATGGGGGGCCTTGGTCAAGACCCTTTCCTTGTCCTTCTGGGCCATGCACCCACCGACACCAATTAAAAGATCCGGCCTTTTCTTTTTTAGGGGCCGCAGTTCATTTAGGCGGCCATAAATCTTACGTTCCGCCGTCTCCCGGACGCAGCAGGTATTGAAGAGGATTAGGTCTGCTTCCTCCACACTGGCAGTCCTGGTATAGCCCAGGTCGGCCAAAATACCGGCCAGGGTCTCACTGTCCCTTTCATTCATCTGGCAGCCATAGGTCCGGATATGATATTTTTTTCCCTTCCCAATTTCCCTGCAAATCTCCATAAATTCCTTTAACCCCTTCCCCCAAAACCAATTCTTCTTTGTTCTATATTATCAATGATAATACGCAGCTCGAAGACTAACCTCTAATTCAGTATATCATTAATATATACAACCTTCTAGACCGGATTCCTTTCCTCCAGCCTGCATTCCAGGGGCGGTATGTCCACCAGCCCCTGGATACTCGGTTGCCTGAGGAGACAGCCTTCCGTCCAGCCCAAATGCTGTATCTCTACCGTAAGCCAGGGTTTGACCCACAGTACAGGGGAATGCCCCTGGGGGCCGTTGGCAAAGGGCTCCTCGGTGGTTTGTAGCCGCTGCAGCCTTTCCGTAAGCCGGAACCACCCTTCCTGGGTCAATTTGCCCGTGCCCACCCGTCCCACATAATGGAGGCGCTCCTCGTCATCGTATAAGCCCAGGAGGAGGGAATTGACCCTGGGACCGGCTGTGGTAAACCCCCCAACAACGGCTACCAGGTTACGATAGTTCTTTACCTTCAGCCAGTAATCCTTCTTGGCTCCCAGAATGTAGGGGGAAGTGAGCTGCTTCATCACAATGCCTTCCATGTCCTGTTCCTTGATGGCTGTAAATAAAGCCCTGCCATCCCTATGGCTGGCTACCCTTCGGCAGTGCCCGCCGGGAATAATGATTTGGGCCAGTATTTCCTCCCTATCCCGGAAAGTCCTTTCCCTGATCCACTCCCCATTATAATACAGAACATCGAAAATCATATAGGCAATGGGTATGGTCCTTTGCAGACCTTTAACCCTTTCCAGGCGCCTGATGCCGTCCCTTTTCATAACCCGGGGAAAGGAAGGCCTGCCGTCATTTCCCAGGGCGATAACCTCGCCGTCCAGTATTGCCGACGCGGCGGTGCAGTAAGACCTGATGTCGGTTAGTTCCGGATAATGCCAGGTCCGCTCCCTCCGCCGCCTATTAAATAGCCGGACTTCCCTCCCGTCCCAATAGGTCAATATCCTGACCCCATCCCACTTGACCTGCCCTATCCATTCTTCTCCTGTTGGGATGCTGGTACTGGTCTTGGGCTCCATGGGTATAACCGGCTCCACAACCTTCCCTCCCCGCAATGTATCACCCTTAGTTTGTGTCCCGGGGAGAAAAAATAACAGCTGGCAAAGGAGAAAGGCCGTCAGGCTTTACTGCCGCGTCAAGTAAAAAAGGGGCTTTCTGCCCCCTTTTAACTGCCGACTTCTTCCCCAACGGCCCGGTGCTGCTGTACCAGGACAAGATTCTGGGCAAGGACCTTCACCTGCTCCAGATGAGGATCCTCTGTCCCCTGTAATATCAGGCCCTCTGCCTTCAGAATCCTGACATAATCAATAATCTCCCTGGTAAATCTTTCCCCAGGGCAGATTAGGGGAATTCCCGGCGGGTAGGCCATGATCATTTCGGCACTGATTTCCCCTTCTGCAGCGTCCAGGGTAACTGTCTTGGTTTCACCATAAAATGCATCCCGGGGCGATACCAGGGCAGCGGGCAGGGGCGGCAGGGCGCGGCTAAATTTGCTGATGCTTCCCCCTTTGCCCAAAGATTGCACCAGATCCTGGATACTGGCTACCAGGTGCTGGACCATTTCCCAGCTGTCCCCTATACTGAGGAGCAAAATAATGTTATAGAGGTCCGACAGCTCTACTTGAATCCGGTACTTGTGGCGCAGGATTGACTCGACCTCCTGGCCCGACAAGCCCAACTGCTGGACATTCATGGTAATCTTGGTGGGGTCCAGATAGCGGCAGCCCGGCCTGCCCTCAATATGCTCCTCCTCCAGAAGCTCGATTCCCGGTAGGCGGGAAAGCTGTTTCCTCACCCAGCGGGCTTTCCTGAGGACACCGGCCAGCAATCTGGTCCCCGCCAGGGCCATCTGTTTGCGGGCAAAATCCAGGGACGTCAAGAGGATATAGGAGGGGCTGGTGGTCTGGGTTAAGTTTAAAACACCCTTAACCCGCTGGGGATTGACCAAATTGCCCTGATGCAGGAGTAGAGAGCTCTGGGTTAAGGAACCCGCCAATTTGTGGGTACTGGCGGCACTGAGATCAGCCCCCGCCTCCATGGCGGAAGGGGGCAGTTCCGGATGGAAGCAGAGGTGGGCACCATGGGCTTCATCGACCAGTACGGGAACATTCCTGGCATGGGCAACCTCTACAATGCCCGCCAGGTCGGAGGCAACACCGTAATAGGTAGGATTGATGACAAAGACACCCCTGGCATCGGGATGCTCCCGAAGGGCCCGTTCAACGTCTTGGGGAGTGATCCCGTGGGTAATGCCGAATCTCTGATCAACCTCCGGCTGCAGGTAAACCGGCTGCACTCCACTCAGAATTAGACCACTTATGACAGAGCGGTGGGCATTCCGCGGCACAATAAGTTTTTCACCCGGGGCACAAACGGCCATGATCATGGCTTGAATGCCGCTGGTGGTTCCATTCACTAAAAAATAGGCATGCTCAGCCCGGAAAGCATCGGCGGCCAAATCCTGGGCTTCTTTAATAACATCTAGGGGGTTGAGGATATTATCAAGGCCTTCCATACAGGTAAGATCAATGCCCAGGGCAGTAGGCCCTAGTTTTTCCGTCAGCTCCGGGTTGCCCCGGCCCTGTTTATGACCCGGCACATGAAAGGGAATTATCCCTTGAGCCCGATAGGCACACAGGGCATCCCACAATGGAGTTCTCTTTTGTTCTCTTTTTCCCATGACCCACCACCCTTTACATTCTAATTCAGATAATAAGGAGCCTCCTTCGTCACAACGACTATATTAAAACACACCGGGACCAGTTTGACAAGACTAATTAAACCCAACTTAAATGCAAAATTTATTAGGGCAAGTGGGCACTTTTCATCAACAGGCTTGTCCACCTTTTTCCTTTCTAACTTCTCTTTTTTTGCGGTACACCCCCCCTTCATCCCCCCAGCTGCCTGAGCTGTTCCTGCAGGGCCAGGATGAGCCGGTTTTGTTCCATCAGCCTTTGGGCATAGCGGCGGTTTTCCCGGCGCAAACGATCATTAATCCGTTCCAGCTTCTCCGTTTCCAGCCGCTTTCCCCTTTCTGACGCCTCCAGGATATTCATCAAAACCCTGCGGCTCATACGCAGATTCTCTACTTTGGCTTCCAAATCCCGTACCCGCAGGCGCAGATCCTCAAGCTCCAGATAATGGTCATAGTCAAGCATGGTCACACCACCTTACCGTCAATATCTACAATAATAACTATGCCACATGGCCTCGTTTCTATACTTCCCCTGCACGCCTTTTAGTTCTTTCAAAAAAAAACGTGGGATCAATATCCCACGTCCAGTTTACGCCTTTCATCATTTTTAGCTTAGGGTGGAGATCAACACTCCCGCAGCAATGGCCGAACCAATTACCCCGGCCACATTGGGGCCCATGGCATGCATGAGCAGGAAATTCTGTGGATTAGCTTTTTGGCCAACAACCTGACTCACCCGGGCAGCCATGGGTACGGCAGAGACCCCGGCAGAACCGATGAGGGGATTGACCTTGCCGCCAGTCAATTTACACATCAGCTTGCCCATTAATATCCCTGCGGCGGTCCCCCCAGCAAAGGCGGCTAAACCCAAGAGAATTATAAAAATGGTCTGCCAGGTCAAGAAGGTTTCCGCTTTGGCTGAGGCACCTACCGTAAGGCCGAGGAAAATAGTGATGATATTGATCAGTTCATTTTGGGCTGTCTTAGAGAGCCGCTCCACCACTCCCGATTCCCGCAATAGATTCCCCAGCATCAGTGAACCTATCAAGGGCGTTGCATCAGGAAGAAAAAGGCTGATGAGAATAGTTACGATAATTGGGAATAAGATCTTTTCGGTCTTACTCACCGAGCGCAACTGTTCCATCACTATCTCCCGTTCTTTTTTCGTAGTCAGTGCCATCATAATTGGCGGTTGAATAATCGGCACCAGGGCCATATAGGAATAGGCGGCAATAGCAATGGGACCCAGTAATTCCGGAGCAAGAATGGAAGCTGTATAGATGGCCGTCGGCCCGTCAGCCCCGCCAATTATGCCGATAGCACCAGCCTGGGCGGGAGTAAAACCGAGGAGGAGGGCTCCCAAGAGGGTGGTAAAGATCCCCAATTGGGCCGCTGCACCCAGCAGGAGGGTCTTGGGATTGGCCAATAGGGGCCCGAAGTCGGTCATGGCACCTATACCCATGAAAATCAAGGGTGGGTATATCCCCAGTTTAACCCCCTGGTAGAGGTAATAGAGGAGGCCACCCGGTGTCCCATCTGGCCCTGGCGGATCCATTAATCCGGCCAAGGGTATATTGGAAAGAATGACACCGAAGGCAATCGGTAGCAGAAGCAAGGGCTCGTATTCCTTAACTATGGCCAGGTACAGGAGCACACAACCAATTATGAGCATTACACCCTCTTGCCAGGTAAGGCTGAAAAACCCGAGTGATTGTATAAATTCAACTATAGCCTCGGCTAACATGTCTGTGCCCCCCCTTATTCGAGGACTACCAGGAGATCGCCGGTGTTTACCGAGGCCCCCTTTGTTGTGACAATCTCTTTCACAGTACCATCCTGTGGTGCCACAATCTCATTCTCCATCTTCATGGCTTCCAGGATGACCAGCACATCACCGGCGGCGACGGCATCTCCAGGCTTTACCCTGACATCCAAAATGGTTCCGGGCATTGGTGCCTCTACCTTGATACCACCGGCAGATACCGGCGCGGCCTTGGCAGCCGGTTCCGGGCTGGTTTTTTCTGCAACTGGCTGAGGTGTAGCAGCCGGCGGCGCCTCCTGTTTAACAGGAGCCGGGGCTGGGGCAGGTGCCGGAGCCGGTGCCGGCGCGACCGCTACTGGGCCCTGGCCCATTTCTTCCACTTCCACTTCATAAGCAGTACCATTTACTACTATGCGAAATTTTTTCATCCTTTGCCTTCCTCCTTCATTTTTTCCGCAAGGCCAGATTTCCTAGCCAATCTGGCGCTGGTTCATCAGTTCCTGTCTTCCAGCCATACTCCAGGTAGAAAATGGGTACGGAAACTGCCTGCGAACAACCCTGATCCTGGCGCCCGCCGGTTCTAAATCCCGATAGGCCGCCAGGGCACTGGCTATAACTGCCATCACTTCAGCGGGTATCTGGTCAGCCCCTTGACCAGGCTCTCCTATAGTTTGAATTCGAATTCCCTCCATCCTTTTTCTTCCCCCTTAATTTTCCCGCAAGGCCACAGCCCATCAGTTCCTGTCTTCCAGCCATACTCCAGGCCGAGAACGGGAACGGAAACTGCCTGCGGACAACCCGGAGCCTAACCCCCGCCGGTTCTGCATCCAGATAGGCTGCCAGGGCACCGGCTATAACTGCCACCAGTTCAGCGGGTATCTGGTCCTTTGTTTCAGCCCCTTGAACAGGTTCCTCCATAGTTTGCATAGGCTCCGGCTTTCTATGCTCTACAGACTCTTCCTGGACCGTCCCTTTGTTTTCCCTACCACAAATACGGGACAACAGACCCACTATCACAGATAACAGGTAGAGGCTGATAAAGGTTATGCCCATGCCTATAATCGTTAGCCGGAACCCTAGCATGATATTTTCCATTGATACCCCTCCCTTCCGGGGTTTTAGACAGGAATATTACCGTGTTTTTTCGCCGGTCTCGTTTCCCTCTTGCTGACCAGCATTTCCAAAGCTGCAATCAAACGGACCCTGGTCTCAGCCGGATCAATGACATCGTCCACATAACCCCTGCTGGCAGCTACATAAGGATTGGCAAAGCGCTCCCTGTATTCGGCGATCCTTTCGTCCCGGGTTTTCTGGGGATCGGCACTTTCTTTGATTTCCTTCCGGAAGATTATGTTGGCTGCCCCCTCTGGTCCCATGACGGCAATTTCCGCATTGGGCCAGGCAAAGACCTGGTCAGCCCCCAGGTCCCGGCTGCACATGGCCAGATATGCCCCACCATATGATTTCCGCAAGATAACGGTAAGCTTGGGCACCGTTGCCTCCGAATAGGCATAGAGCATCTTGGCCCCGTGGCGGATGATGCCACCATATTCCTGGGCCGTGCCCGGTAAAAATCCGGGTACATCGACCAGGTTCACCAGAGGAATATTGAAGGCATCGCAAAATCTTATGAAGCGGGCAGCCTTGTCGGAAGCATTGATATCAAGACATCCAGCCAGGATCTTAGGCTGATTGGCGACAATGCCAATTGTCCTTCCGTTCAGACGAGCAAAACCGATGACAATGTTCTGGGCGTAGTAGGGCTGTACCTCCATGAAATCCCCCCGGTCCACGATCCTGGTGATAATATCGCGGACGTCATAGGCCCGGTTGGGTTCCGGTGGGACAATCTCCCGCAAGGACTCATCCATGCGGCCAGGGTCGTCCCCCGTTTCCACCAGGGGTGGATCCTGCAGGTTATTGTCGGGCAAGAATGACAGCAGGCGCCGGATGGCCTCCAGGCATTCCTCTTCATTTCTGGCCTTAAAATGGGCTACCCCACTGGTCGCGTTGTGGGTCATGGCGCCACCGAGTTCCTCGGGAGTTACTTCCTCCCCTGTCACCGCCTTGATAACCTCGGGTCCGGTGATAAACATGTAGCTTGTGCCTTCAACCATAAAGACAAAATCGGTTAGAGCCGGTGAGTAAACGGCACCTCCGGCACAGGGGCCCATAATAACCGAGATTTGGGGAATTACACCGGAAGCGATGGTATTGCGGTAAAAGATTTGGCCGTAACCACTGAGGGCGTCGACTCCTTCCTGGATCCGCGCCCCGCCGGAATCATTGATACCAATAAGCGGGACTCCGGTTTTCAGGGCCAGATCCATGATCTTGCAGATCTTGCGGGCGTGCATTTCCCCCAGGGAGCCCCCCATGACGGTAAAATCCTGGGCAAAGACGTATACAGTGCGTCCATTGATGGTGCCGTAGCCGGTAACTACCCCTTCACCCGGGGCTTCCACCTCATCCATGCCAAAATCGGTGCAGCGGTGCCGGACAAAGGCGTCCAATTCGACAAAGCTGTCGGGATCCAGGAGCTTTGCTATCCGCTCCCTGGCCGTCATCTTTCCCGCCTTATGCTGTCTTTCAATCCTTTTTTCTCCACCGCCAGCAGAAATCTTTTCCTTCCGCCGGAATAGTTCCTCTAGGAATGCCCCTGACATCTATTCATCCCCCTAACCCAATCGTTATTTCCAGGTAAACTAGTATAATTATACTATTCCCGCCAAATTGAAACAAGTAGCCCTAGTCATCCCGTTGGCACAGCTCAAGGAGTACACCGCCGGTGCTTTTGGGATGGAGGAAAGCTATCTTTGCCCCCCCTGCTCCCAGCCGCGGTGTCTCATCTATGAGCCGAATACCAGCCGCCTTAGCCTCTTCCAGCGCCTTTTCCAGGTTGTCAACCCGGAAGGTAATATGGTGTATTCCTTCCCCCCTTTTTGCAATAAATTTTGCCACTGGACTATCGTCAGTGGTTGGCTCCAAAAGCTCCACTTTGCTCTCACCCACTGGAATAAAGGCCACCTTAACCTTCTGATCGGGAACCTCCTCCACACCCGTAACCTCCAACTGCAAAATGTCCCGGTACAGTTTCAGAGCTTCCTCGAGATCTTTTACGGCAATGCCAATATGATCGACCTTGCTGATCTTCATGGTGTACCTCCTTTCCCATTCCCGGTGATGGGTTGCAAAATTTCCCTGGCCGCGGCAAAGGGGTCCTTCTCCCGGGCGGCCACCTTCTCCAGCAATTGTTCCAGTCCCCCCGCCGACCAAAGGTCCAGCAAGCGGGCTTTGATTTCCTCCTCCACAATGGCCATAATCTCAGTCCTATACCTTTCCCGGCGGCGTACTTCCAGCTGGCCATTTTGGCGCAGATGCTGTATGTGTCCTTCGATACCTTCTACAACGGCATCAATGCCCTTATTGGTTGTGGCAATGGTAGAATACACAGGGGGCCGCCAGGCAGCCTCCCTATTGCTCAGATCCAGCATCATCTCCAGTTCTGCCACCACCCGGTCGGCACCCTGGCGATCTGCCTTGTTGACGACGAAAATATCTGCAATCTCTAAAATACCGGCTTTAATGGTCTGGATATCATCCCCCAAACCGGGAACCAGAACAACCAGGGTTGTATCGGCCGTTTTTACAATATCAACCTCCGACTGGCCGACTCCCACCGTTTCGACGAAAATATAGTCCTTGCCTGCCGCGTCCAATATTCTAATAACATTGTGGGTAGCCTTGGCCAGGCCGCCCAGGCTTCCCCTGGTGCCCATACTGCGGATGAACACCCCCGGATCCGTTGCCAGCTCCTGCATCCGAATCCTATCGCCCAATATAGCCCCTCCTGTGAAGGGACTGGTGGGATCAACGGCGATAATTCCCACCGTCTTCCCCAGCTGCCGCAGTTTTTTTGCCAACCGGCCTACCAGGGTGCTTTTTCCCGCCCCCGGTGGGCCGGTAATTCCCACGACCAGGGCCTTCCCCGTATGGGGGTAGAGGGCCTGTAAGTCGGAAATGGCCTCCTGGGGGCGGTTTTCTACCATTGTAATCAGGCGGGCCAGGGCCCGTTGATCCCCTGCCAGAATACCTTCAGCCAGTGTCACATTTTCACCACCCGTCTGCAATGGGACTAGCTCTGCTGTGCACGCTCCTTAATATATTCGATTACCGCCTGGGTAGTAGTACCGGGGGTAAAGATCTCGGCAATACCCGCTTCCTTCAAAGCCGGTATATCATCTTCCGGGATAATGCCCCCACCGATAACAAGTATATCCTCGGCTCCCTTTTCCCGCAGCAGCTCCATTACCCGGGGGAAAAGGTGGTTATGGGCTCCCGAAAGGATGCTCAGGCCGATAACATCCACATCCTCCTGGATGCCAGTTTCCACGATTTGTTCCGGTGTTTGCCGCAAGCCGGTATAAATGACCTCCATTCCTGCATCCCGTAGAGCCCGGGCCAGCACCTTGGCCCCCCGGTCATGGCCATCTAGCCCTGGCTTGGCAATCAAAACACGAATGGGTCTATCCGTCATTAATTTGCGCCTCCTTCCTCCCCCTAAAGCGGCACATCTACATGGCCTGCTAATAATCTAATTAGAATATTACCGAAGCCTCATATTCACCAAAGACTTCCCTGAGTACGTCACAGATCTCACCCAGGGTAGCGTAGGCCTTCACTGCCTCAATAATCGGTGGCAGTAGATTGGCATCGGATTGGGCCGTTTCCTTCAGGCGCTGCAAGGCCCCTTCCACAGCCCCTTGATCCCTGGTTGCCCTGAGTTGGGATAGTTTTTCCTTCTGATAGCGGCCCACAGCCGGGTCTACCTTGAGGAGGTCCTTGGGTGTCTCTTCCTCCTCCAGCTGGAACTTGTTCACACCAACTACTATTCTCTCCTCGGCTTCTACCGCCTTTTGATATTCGTAGGCACTCTCCTGGATTTCCCGCTGCATGAAACCCTGTTCGATGGCCTTCACGGCACCACCCAGAGCATCGATCTTCTCGATATACTCCATGGCCCTCTCCTCGATCTGATTGGTCAAACTTTCCACATAATAGGAGCCGGCCAGGGGGTCAATGGTATTGGCCACCCCGCTCTCGTGGGCGATAATCTGCTGTGTCCGTAGGGCAATCCGGACCGAATCTTCACTGGGCAGGGCCAGGGCTTCATCCCGGGAATTGGTGTGCAGGGACTGGGTGCCGCCCAGCACTGCCGCCAGAGCCTGTAGTGTTACCCTGACCACATTATTGTCGGGCTGCTGGGCCGTCAAAGCACAGCCGGCCGTCTGGGTATGGAACCTGAGCATGAGGGACTTGGGATGCTTGGCCCCAAAGCGTTCCTTCATAATCCGGGCCCACAGCCGCCGGGCAGCCCGGAACTTGGCTACCTCCTCCAACAGATCCATGTGGGCGTTGAAGAAGAAGGAAAGGCGAGGGGCAAATTTATCGACATCAAGTCCTGCTTTGACAGCCGCATCCACATAGGCAATCCCGTTGGCCAGGGTAAAGGCAACCTCCTGCACCGCCGTACACCCGGCCTCCCGGATGTGATAACCACTGATACTAATGGTGTTCCAATTGGGAAGATTTGCGGAACAATAGGCAAAGGTGTCAGTGATCAGGCGCATGCTGGGTTGGGGTGGAAAAATGTAGGTACCCCTGGCCACATATTCCTTCAAAATATCGTTTTGTATTGTCCCCGACAGCTTCTCAGGAGCTACTCCCTGCTTTTCGGCAACGGCAATATACATTGCCAGGAGGATGGCCGCCGGCGCATTTATGGTCATGGAAGTACTTACTTTGTCCAAAGGTATGCCGGCAAAAAGGGTTTCCATATCCTGCAGGGAGTCGATGGCCACGCCAACCTTCCCCACTTCCCCTTCGGCCAAGGGGTGATCGGAATCCAGGCCGATTTGTGTAGGAAGGTCAAAGGCAACACTTAAACCAGTTTGGCCTTGTTCCAAAAGGTATTTATAGCGCTCGTTTGATTCCTCGGCTGTACCAAAGCCGGCATACTGGCGCATGGTCCAGAGACGGCCCCGGTACATGGTAGGCTGAATACCCCGGGTATAGGGGTATTCGCCAGGCATGCCCTGATCCCTTTCGTAATCCTGATCGGCCACATCAAGAGGCGTGTAGACCCGTTGGACGGGTAGGCCCGAAAGGGTGCGGAACTCTTCTTTCCGCTCAGGGAAACGATCTATAACTTTCTTGAGGGTAGTTTCTTCCCACTTACGCTTTTTCTCCCTGATGCTGTCCACCTGCTCCTTGACAAACATCTCCCCTGGTTTCCTCCCTTCCACAACTATTTTTCCAGCTGCTCCTGCCCCAGCTGAAAACCGAGGGCCAGGGCTTCCCTATTGAGCTCTTCAGTGCCCTTGGGCACCCTGCTCAATACTGCCTTCTCCAGGGCTTCCCTGCTGACAGCCCCTGTTATCGCAACCGTTACTCCCAGGGCAACTATATTGGCTACAATAACCTTGCCCAATTTATCCCGGGCTAATTCGGTAATGGGCAGAGAATAGACCCGGGCCCGGGTTTCTGGGACCTTCTTCACATAGTAGGAATCGACGATAAGGATACCATCATCCCGGAGGGAGTCGATATATTTGTCACAGGCCTCCTGACTCATGGCCAGCAGCACAGAAGGTTCCTTAACCTTCGGGTAATCGACGGTGGTGTCGCTTATAATGACCTCTGACTTGCTGGCACCACCCCTGGCCTCCGGTCCGTAGGACTGGGTTTGTACAGCCTGCTTTCCCTCTTTTATCGCCGCATCGGCCAGGATTATTCCCGCCGTGATCAGACCCTGTCCCCCAAAGCCGCTCAAGCGAATCTCCAACTGAGCCATACCATCACTCCCCTTCCAGCATATCGATTATCCGCTGGTACTCTTCAACATACTCGGGTCTATCTCCCCGGTGGAGCTCACCGATGACAAATTTGCCCGCCATTTTTTCCGGGGGCAGTTTAGCCGCCGCCTTGACGGGAACTGCATGTTCCTTCTGCCATTTGAGCATGTCAACGGCGTCTCCCATCTTGTTCCTGCGGCCGAAATAGGTGGGACAATGGGTAACAACCTCGATGAAGGAGAAACCCTTATGCTCAATTCCCTTGGCAATCAAATCTATGAGCATCTGGGTATGGAAGACGGTACCCCTGGCCACATAGGTAGCACCGGCTGCTATCACCAGTTGGCAGAGATCGAAGGGATGATCCACGTTGCCATAGGGGGCTGTGGTGGCAAAGCGCTTGTGGGGCGTCAGGGGGGAATACTGCCCGCTGGTCATCCCGTAAATATTATTGTTAAAGACCACGGTGGTCAAATCTATATTGCGCCGGGCAGCATGGATGAGGTGATTCCCGCCGATGGCGGCACAGTCCCCGTCCCCGGTTAAAACTATCACTTCCAGTTCGGGACGGGCCAATTTTACCCCCGTGGCAAAGGCCAAAGCCCGTCCGTGGGTTGTGTGCAGGGTGTCAAACTTCATATATCCTGGCGCCCGGCTGGAACAGCCGATCCCTGATACTACTGCGGTCTTAAAGGGATCCAGATCCTGGCGCTGTATTGCCCGGAGCACCGAACCCAGGATAATGCCGTGGCCACACCCTGCACACCAGATATGGGGCAGTTTCTCCATCCTTGTGTACTTGGTCAACAATTCCTTTACCGCCATCCTATTTCACCTCCTGAATCTTGGCCAATATTTCATCGGGGGTGATGAGTTCGGCATCTATCCGGTTCAAGCCGTATACACCAGCCTTGCCGCAAGCACAGCGCTCAACTTCCAGAATAACCTGACCTAAATTCATTTCCGGCACAACGAAAGCCCTTACCTTTTCGGCCAGATCCCTGATGGCTTTTTCCGGGAAGGGCCAAATGGAAATGGGGCGGACCATACCAACTTTGATGCCCTCTTCCCGGGCCAGGTCAACTGCCCTCTTGGCAGACCGGGCCACAGAACCACAGGCAACCACCGCAAGCTCAGCATCCTCGGTCAAATATTCTTCTACCATGGGGACAAAATTGTCCTTAACCTTGTTTACCAAACGGCGGACAAGATAATCCCCATCACTGCCCCGTCCCCGGGGAAAGCCCGTTTCATCGTGGACCAAGCCGGTCACGTGGTAGCGATAACCATCACCGAAATTGGCCATGGGCGGTATTCCATCGGGATCTGCTTTGTAGGGGAGATATTCTTCCGGGGGAACCGTTGGCTTTTTTCGCTCTTTAAGGACTATTTCTTCCTTTTGGGGCACAACTATTCCTTCCCGCATGTGACCGACCACTTCATCCATGAGGAGGATAACCGGTGTCCTGTACACCTCGGCCAGATTAAAAGCCTCTATAGTCAGGGTCAGGCATTCCTGCACCGAAGCCGGCATGAGGGCAATGGCAGGATGATCGCCGTGGGTTCCCCAGCGGGCCTGCATGATATCTGCCTGGGCAGGAGAGGTAGGTAAACCCGTACTGGGGCCGTAACGCTGGACATTGACTACCACACAGGGCACTTCCGCCATGGCAGCAAAGCCGATATTCTCCTGTTTTAGGGAGAAACCAGGACCGCTGGTTGCCGTCATGGCCTTGGCCCCGGCCAGGGAAGCACCGACAACCGCTGCCATACTGGCAATTTCATCTTCCATCTGAATAAACTTGCCTCCATGCCTGGGCAGGCGTACTGCCATTCCCTCGGCAATTTCCGTAGAGGGGGTTATGGGATAGCCGGCAAAAAATTTGGCACCTGCCAACAGGGCTCCTTCAACACAGGCTTCATTCCCCGACATCAGGACAGCTTGTCGTTCATTTTCTCCCATCAGGGTCACCTCCTACGCTTATGGCAAAATCGGGGCAGCGCAGCTCACACAGCTTGCATTGAATGCAATCCTCCGGGCGGGCTACCTTAGGCTTGCCATCTGGCATTCGGTCATACACCTTCTTGGGGCAAAAGGCTACACAGATCCCACAGCCCTTGCACCAATCCAGATTGACGTCAATCTCTACCTTTTTAGCCGTTTCCAAGTTCCTTTCACCTCCCGCTTTCCTAGCCCTTCAGCTTACCATACAAAATGGAAGGGGTCGTCACTTCTCCTGCAGTTCCAGAATAGCTGACTTGACATTATTAATAGAGCCCAGGTCAGGACGATACCTTAATTCAATAATTGGCTTCCCATCACCGACAATGGTAAGAACGTCTTCCATACGATCAGAAGATACGGCTACTATGTCTACCATTTCCAGAAAACTACGCAATTCATCGCCAGAGCTGGCCTGGGTTACGGACATCTGGTAATTGCCGAAACCAAAAGAATCCGACATTTCCAGGAAATTTTTTGCAAAGGATTCTGAACGGCAAACCAAGCCAACTTTTTTCCCTAGGGGAATGCGGGCCAATTCCACAATGGTTTCCGGCTCCAGGTTCATGGCAATACCGATGACGGGTTTATCCAGGTGGGAAAGGAGCTGCTGGACCTCATTTAAGTAGAAAAAGGTGGTAACAACCAGATCTACATCGGCAAAGGTTTTAGTCAACAAGCCTTTATTTTCATAGAGTTGGGAAAGTAATACCGGTTTGACGGTAACCCCTGCTCTGGGTTCCAATACCTGCACAAAATACTGGCAGTATTCTTCGGTGCTGGCAACAAAGGCCAAACGTACCAGGCGGAGAAACTCCTTCTTTTCCCGGGCCCGCTCCAGGGCGATGGCCAAAAAATCATCGAGGCGGAAGGATAGTTGGGTAGCCTCCTCTATGGCCAGGTCGATGACCTTTAGGAGTTTAGCCTTCCTGTCCTGTCCTGTCCACAGTTCAGTCTTATCGGCCACAAAGGTCCCCCTTCCCTGTTGGGATATAAGGATGCCCTCTAATTCCAGTTCCTTATAGGCACTACTGACCGTATTGCGGCTGATCCCCAGCTCCTCGGCCAATTCCCGCTCTGTAGGCAGCTTCTGGCCAGGGGACCAATGGCCCAATTGGATCCGCTTCTCGATCTGGTTCTTCAGTTGGATGTAGAGGGGGATCCCACTTTTGCGTTTTAAGCTGATCCCAGTCCTATTCTTTGTCACAGCACTTCCTCCAGAGCTGAACAGTTCTCCCTGCTTCAAGAGCTAGTTCTCAGTGGCAATAATGGCCCAAATTTGGAAAAGAAGGTGGGGTGTTGAACCCGGGAAAGGTTCAACACCCGGGTTCCTGATCCTAGTACCATCCCTTGGCCTTCATAGCCCGGGCTATCTTATCGATGGCTACCATATAGGCGGCCGTACGCATATCTACATTTTGCTTTTTATGCATAGCATACAGATCATCGAAGGCCTTGTTCATGTTGATCTCTAACTTCTCATTTATTTCTTCTTCTGTCCAATAGTAGTTTTGGAGGTTTTGCACCCACTCGAAGTAGGAAACGGTGACCCCTCCTGTATTGGCCAGCACATCGGGCACTACTTTAATGCCCCGTTCTTTCAGGATTTCGTCCCCGGCGGCGGTGGTGGGCCCATTGGCCCCTTCAATAACATATTTCGCCTTGATCCGGGACGCATTTTCTTCGGTAATTTGGTTTTCCAGGGCACAGGGGAAGATGGCGTCGGCCTCTACCTCCAGGGAATACCTGGTGTCGGCAAAGACCTCATGATCTCCCGGTGCTTCCTTTAGATTATCCGGATTCTCTTCCGCATACTTGGCCAGGGCAGGGACATCCAGGCCCTTGCTGTTGTAAATGGTACCAGAAATGTCACTGAGAGCCACAACCTTACAGCCTAACTCGTGGAGATGAAGGGCGGCACTGCGGCCCACATTGCCAAAGCCCTGGACAGCCACCCGTGCCTCCTTGGGATCAAAGCCTTCTGCCTCGGCAAAGCGCTTGAAGGTCAACATTATACCCCGTCCTGTGGCAGGACCCCGCCCCAAAGAGCCGCCGACAATAATGGGCTTGCCGGTAATTACGCCCGGTGCATGGTAACCGACCTGCTTGCAGTACTCATCGACCATCCAGCCCATAACTTTAGGATTAGTGCCCATGTCAGGAGCAGGAATGTCTACGAGGGGACCAACATAGGGAGCTATGGCCCGCATATAGCCGCGGCTGACCCGTTCCAACTCCCCTTCCGAAAGTTCCCGGGTATCGATGATAACTCCACCCTTACCGCCCCCATAGGGCAAGTTGGCAATGGCACACTTGATGGTCATCCAGGCGGATAGGGCTTTAACTTCGTCAGCATAAACACCCGGGTGGAAACGCACGCCCCCCTTTGCCGGTCCCAGGGCATCGTTATGCTGGGAACGGTAACCCTTAACCATCCTGACCGAACCGTCGTCCATCTTGACCGGGAAGCTAACTTCGTAGAAACGCAGAGGCTCCTTTAAGATTTCGTATACCGCCGGTTCCATTCCCAGGGCATCGCAAACCTTTTTAATGTGCTCTTGGACACCAGTTAAAACATTGTTCTTTTCCTCTCCCATATCAGCCGTACCCTCCTTTTAATCTCTTAACCTTCCTCCCTACTCCCCCTTGATTAGGTTCTTAGGTTCCTGCACAGTCCCCCCCTTCTTGCGCCAAAGGCCCTGTCCTTTGAAAAGGACTTTTGCCGACCGCCAGGCGCCAATTATATTGTCCAGGGACTACTAGGGCCAAAAAGGATCAATGGTTTGGTTAATGGTTCTTCTATTAATAGCTATTCGGTTTTCTGGTAAAAAATCCTCCCGGTTCAAAACAAAAAAATATAACACAATTTATTTTCCATCGGCATTTCCGGAACAGATTTCCGCAAATTAGCCGGTTATGGGGCAGCCAATTCCCCAAAATAAAAAAATAGCCTTGCAGGCAAGGCATTTTCCATCATTGGACCGTCATAATGGAGATATTGTGCTGTCCTTAATCAATTTATTTTGCAGCCAATTCCGGCGGGGAGATCACTAACTTGGCATCGTAGTCAAATATTTCTAGGGAAACTTGTAGACTATCGGCAGAGCCTATACTGGTCCCATGAAGCTCCAGACGCCGCAGGCGTATTTCCCTTTTATCAATCCACAGCCGACAGGTAAAATCCTGCCAAAATACCTGCCACAAGGGATTGGATACACCCGCCAGTTTACCTTCTAACAGATAACACCTCTGCCCAGCAAAATCCCTTTCCTCCACCAGCTCTACAGAATGAAGGCGCCGCAAATCGGCAAGGGGACTTTCGGAAAACAAGACCGTTTCCCTGAGCAGGGAGGGCCCCTGCCCACCCTGGAAGCTGATCCAGGCATCCTGGGGGTCACGTACTATATATTCATTACCGATAATGTAAGCTTCCAAAGGATTGGCCAGGGTCTCACCTTTAATATAAAAACGGTCTGGAGCATTATAAATTCCTTCTATTTCTGTTAAGACAGTCTCATTTCCATCAATATAACTGACGGCCATCAGGTTGTACTTGTAGCTGTAGGCAGCGTCGAGATTGTCCAACCCCTTGCCCACAATCTCCTGGGCGCTGAGGGGGGGATGTTGGGCCCGATAAACTAACCTCCCACCCACAAGGAGTATAAGCAGTACGAGAATTATTACTGTTCGTCGTCCCAGGCGGTGATCTACAAAAAGAAACCGCATGGATTCTCCCCCTCCCTGATCACCCTTCCCATTAATTCTAAGCTGAGGGCGGGGGAATTAGAACTCTAGCGCCATTTTTTCCTATCTGCCCGGTCTGTCTCCCTGTTCATAAGGGAAAGGCGGGCCTCTAATAAGGCAGAAACATATTCCTCCGGTATGGTAAAGGCCCCCGGCTCCCATCCCTCACCGGGCAGGCCGTGAAAATCGGACCCACCTGTCAGGAGTAGAGACCAACCCCTGGCCAGCCGGTATAACCTGCGAGTAGTGGGCAAGTTATGCCGGGGATGGAAGACTTCCAGGCCCATCAGCCCCTCGGCGACCAGTTTCCGCAGCCGCTCCCGGGCTATCCAACCTGGATGGGCAAGGATAGGTATCCCCTGCACTTGCCGGATGAGTTTGATTGCCTCTTCCGGTCTCAGCCTGGGACGGGGGACATAGGCCGGACAGCCCTTGCCGATATACCTGCTGAAGGCCTCGCCAACGGAAGAAACATAGCCCTTTTCCAGCAAGGCCCGGGCCAAATGGGGACGCCCCACTGCTCCCCTGCCAGCCAGTTCCCGGACCCGGGACCAGGATACCTGCAGGCCCAGCTTCATAACCCTCCTGGTCATTTCTTGCATCCGCCGCCATCTGGCCTGACGCAAGGCGGACAGGACCCGCTTCAGGGTAGGATCCTGGTAGTCGATAAACAGGCCCAGGATGTGAAGCTCTTCTTCATCTTCCAGGACAGTGCTCATTTCAACGCCGGGGATAACATGCAAGCCAAATCTTCGCCCTGCCCGCAGGGCACGGCTGATTCCTTTCGCCGTGTCGTGATCGGTGATGGCAATGGTTGTCAGTCCGAGGGCAACGGCCCTGACCACAAGCTCTTCTGGATCCAGGGTACCATCAGAAGCGGTGGTGTGAAGGTGTAAATCGGCGACCATTGTTTCTGCAACCTCCTCCAATCGAAAAAAGACATTCCATCTATCTGCAGCTTACCAATAAAATAGCCTGTCTATTCCTTAAAGAATAAACAGGCTTATGATCAACCTGGTAGATTTTTTCTACCGGGGTTCGACAATCAGTTTGATTGCCGTTCTTTCTTCGCCGTCAATTTCGATGTCTGTGAAAGCAGGGATACATATGAGGTCTACGCCACCCGGGGCAACAAAACCACGGGCTATTGCCACTGCTTTCACAGCCTGGTTGAGGGCCCCGGCACCGATGGCTTGTACTTCGGCGCACCCACGTTCCCTTAGTACTCCTGCTAAAGCCCCTGCTACAGAATTGGGATTTGATTTAGCTGAAACTTTCAAAACTTCCATCCTGTTTAGCCCTCCTTTTTTTACCCTTTCTTGATTATTTCCTTGTTACATGAAGTATTCGCTTGAAAAGGCAAAATTCCTGCCATCGAATAAAAACATGCGAAAAAATTTATAACATTATTTCTTTACCCTCAGCCGCATTCGGTGATTCTTCTTATTCCCAGGCTGGTACCCGTAACTTCATCGATTTCCAGCAGTATCCCGTTTAGTTCTCCCGGACCCCTGGCTGGATAGAAACGTTGGGGCATCTGGGTTAAAAATCTCTTGATCACCGTTTCCCTTTCCACCCCAATAATACCTTCGGCAGGTCCCGTCATGCCAATATCGGTTATATAGCCAGTCCCTTTGGTCAAGATCCGCTCATCGGCCGTCTGGACATGGGTATGGGTGCCAAAAACAGCAGATACCCGGCCATCTAAATACCAGCCGAAGGCCTGTTTTTCCGAAGTTGCCTCTGCGTGGAAATCTACCAGGATTATCCTAGTTTCTTCCTGCAGGTGGGCAAGCAAGGCATCGGCACGGCGGAAGGGACATTCTAAGTTATCCATAAAGGTGCGGCCGGCAAAATTGGTAACGGCAACGGGAATGCCGGAGGCACTCCTCACCACAACCCAACCCCGTCCCGGGGTACCCGGTGGATAGTTCTCCGGTCGAATTAGCCGCTCTTCCTGATCGAAATAGGGTATTATTTCCTTCTTATCCCAGATATGATTCCCGGAAGTAAGAACATCGATCCCGTAGCCAAAGAGCTCCCTGGCTATAGGAGGGGTGATGCCCGCCCCCCCGGCTGCATTCTCACCGTTGGCAATTACTAAGGCGGGAGAATATTTTTCCCTCAATTCTGGAAGCAACCTTTGCACCAGTTGACGTCCCGGGCGGCCGACTATGTCGCCAATAACCAAAATCTGCATCAGAATCCGTCCCTCTCTATGGTATTCATATCTCGCCAAAAGTCTACTTTCACAAAAAGTAGGCGGTAGCACCGCCTACTTTGCATACTCAACAGCCCTCGTTTCCCGGATTACATTTACTTTAATCTGTCCGGGATAATCCAATTCCCTTTCGATCTTTTTGACAATATCCCTGGCCAGCCGAATTGTGGCCAGATCATCGATTTTTTCCGGTTTTACCATTATCCTTATCTCACGGCCGGCCTGAATGGCAAAGGCTTTATCAACCCCATCAAAGGAATCGGCTATTTCCTCCAGTTTTTGCAGGCGTTTGATATAGGCCTCCAGGGTTTCCCGCCGTGCTCCTGGGCGGGCAGCAGAAATAGCATCAGCTGCCTGAACCAATATAGCCTCCAAGGAATTAGGCTCAATATCGCCATGGTGAGCGGCAATTGCGTGGACAACCTCCGGCGGTTCATTATAACGCCGGGCCAATTCTTCACCGATCTTCACATGGGGCCCTTCTACTTCATGGTCTACAGCCTTACCGATATCGTGCAGGAGACCTGCCCGCTTGGCCAGTTGAATATCAGCGCCTATCTCAGCAGCCATTACACCACAGAGGTGGGCAACCTCAAGGGAATGTTGGAGGACATTCTGCCCGTAGCTGGTGCGGTATTTAAGGCGTCCCAGGAGTTTAACCAATTCGGGATGGAGACCGTGGACACCAGCTTCAAAGGTCGCCTGTTCCCCTTCCTCCCGGATAATATTCTCCACTTCCTTAGTTGCCTTTTCCACCATTTCTTCAATACGGGCCGGGTGAATGCGACCGTCAACAATGAGTTTTTCCAGGGCAATCCGGGCAATTTCCCGCCTGATGGGATCAAAACCCGACAAAATCACAGCTTCCGGTGTATCGTCTATAATGAGATCTATTCCCGTTAAGGTTTCCAGGGCCCGGATATTCCTGCCCTCCCTACCGATGATCCTGCCCTTCATTTCATCGCTGGGCAGGGAAACAACGGAGACCGTTGTTTCCGTAACATGGTCGGCAGCACAGCGCTGTATGGCCAGGGCTATATGTTTCTTGGCCCGCTTCTCAGCCTCTTCCTTCGCCTGGCTTTCAATTTCCTTGATCATCATTGCCGCCTCATGGCGGATTTCCTTCTCGATATTGGTCAGGAGTATGTTCTTTGCCTCTTCAGAAGACAGGCCCGATAATCTTTCCAATTCGGCCAACTGTTTCCGGTAGAGTTCCTCAAGTTCTTCCTTTATCCTTTGTACATCGGCCTCCCGGGAAACAAGTTCATTTTCCTTCTTCTCCAAAAGCTCCATTTTCCGGTCCAGGGCTTCTTCCTTTTGGACAACCCTTCTCTCCATACGCTGCAGTTCATTGCGGCGTTCCCTGTATTCCCGCTCCTGATCCGCTCTGAGCTTATGGACCTCTTCCTTTGCTTCCAGGGTTATTTCCCGTTTCTTGGCCTCTCCTTCCTTTTCTGCCTGTTCCAATATCCTCTTAGCTGCCTCTTCAGCCGAAGCAATCTTTGCCTCGGCGATATATTTACGAGCCCAGTAACCCACTATAAAGGCTACCAGGACAAGCCCAAGGATTGGAATTATTGACCCAAAAATATCTCTTCACCTCCCCCCTTTTAAGTTTAATCGCAAAATAAGCCGAGTCGGAACTCGGCTTTTCAGAGACACCCCTCAGCAAGATTTCTTCCCCTTTGAGGCTTAACCTCGAAAACAGATTGTTCCCAGTATCCCCAATGTTCAGTTCCCACATAGGTTGTTTAATAATTCTATATGCCTTCTGCTCACCAAGCTGGCAAACATGAACCTTTATCATAAATTGTATAGGGTTTTAAAAGCCTTGTCAAGTAGAGGGGGATTAGACTTGGCAATGGCGGTCACCAGCTGGAGAAGAGAATTACACCATCGCCCCGGTGGGATAAGCTATTCCCTGGGAGGTAAAACCTCCTCCAAAACCTTCCGGCTTATGTCCGGTGCAAACCCCTGTCGGGTCAAATACTGGGCCAGGCGGCGATAAGTCTTGGGTCTACTGCTCTTTGCCAGGGAACGTACTTTCCTCCGGGCTAATGCCCTGGCCCGGTCTAACTCCGCGCTGTCGGGTATTTCCTCTAACAGGGATTCCGCCAAAGAACCTTTGATCCCCCGGGACAATAATTCCTGGAGCAGGCGTCTCTTCCCATAGCCCCGCCGCTGGAGCAGGATCTCTATCCAGCGGCGGGCATAGGCTTCATCATTAAGATAGCCATAATCGGTCATCAGGGCAATAACCTGGCCGGTAGCAGCTTCTGTAAAGCCTTTCTTGCGGAGGCGCTGTCTCAACTCCTCCACGCTGTAGGGCCGGTAGCTTAACAGGTTAAGGGCATATCCTTTCGCTTCGACAAGATCATCGGGCATTATCCCACTCTCCCTTGCCTTTACTGGGTTTCTTTTTTATCCCCACTGGCGGCTTCCTGGATTACTGGCAGATTAAAGGCTTCCCGGAGCCGGTTTTCCAATTCCAGGGTCAGCTCAGGATTATTTTTAAGAAATTCCCGGGCATTTTCCCTGCCCTGCCCTATGCGGGTATCCCCATAGGAATACCAGGCTCCGCTCTTTTTGATTATATCCTGTTCCGCCGCCAGATCTAAGATAGTGCCTTCCCTGGAAATCCCCTCGCCGTAAATAATGTCAAACTCCGCCTGTTTGAAGGGGGGAGCAATCTTGTTTTTTACCACCTTAATCCTTACCCTGTTGCCGATTATGTCATTGCCCTGCTTCAAACTTTCTGTTTTCCTTACTTCCAGGCGCACAGTAGAATAAAACTTCAGTGCCCTCCCTCCCGGCGTAACTTCCGGGTTCCCAAACATAATACCTACCTTTTCCCGGATCTGGTTGATGAAAATGGCCGTAGTCTGAGATTTACTGATAGCACCGGCCAATTTCCGCAAAGCCTGGGACATCAAGCGGGCCTGTAAACCCACATGGGAATCCCCCATATCCCCTTCCAGCTCCGCCCTGGGGACCAGGGCGGCAACGGAGTCCACCACCACCACATCAATGGCACCACTGCGGACCAGGGCCTCGGCAATTTCCAGGGCCTGTTCCCCTGTGTCCGGCTGGGAAATCAGAAGGTTTTCCACGTCAACACCGAGGTTGTGGGCGTAGACCGGATCCAGGGCATGCTCGGCATCGATAAAGGCGGCATTGCCCCCCATTTTTTGGGCTTCCGCAATGATATGCAGGGCAACGGTAGTCTTCCCCGAAGATTCGGGCCCGTATATCTCCACTACCCTGCCCCTCGGTACCCCCCCTGCACCTAAAGCCAGATCGAGGGTCAAGGCTCCCGTTGGTATCACTTCAACATTCAGCTTCGCCGAGGCTTCCCCCAGCCGCATAATAGAACCCTTACCAAATTGTTTTTCAATTTGCATCAATGCCATTTCCAGTGCCTTTTGTTTCTCCACTTCTCTTCCTCCTCCCCCAGTTTCCTTATCACCTTCCCAGGTCAAAAGGCTGTATAACCTTGTAGATTGGCCCCTGCGGTGTTAGTATGCTCTGAATGAGGGCAATATCCCCGGCAGTGAAATTACCGTAGCTCACCTCCCCCCGCTGCCTTATCTCTGACTGCAAGGGGACAGCGGCTGTGGGAGGTTTGCGAAACCTGCCCAGGGTAACATGGGGTGTGTAGGCTCTTCTTTCCAGGGCAAAACCTGCCCTTTGTAATTCTTTGCCCAAACGGGTGTGCAATTCCTGTAATTCTTCCCTTCCCCTTCCGATTCCTGCCCAGAAAACCCTTGTTTTCCCACGGGGGGGAAACACCCCCAAACCCTTGATTTCTACTGGGAAGGGCTCCATATCCCGGGCAACAGCGCCAGCGCAGCTGCAAGCTTGCCCTACCTCCCTTTCCGAGAGAGAGCCGAAAAAATGTAAAGTGATATGTAAATTGGCCTCTTTGACCCATTTTATCTCCCGATCCAAAAAAGAAAACTCATCCTGGAGAAGCCGCAAGTTTCTTTGGATCGGAGCAGGAAGCTCAAGGGCCAGAAAAGCCCTTATCCTTTCCAATCTCATCACCCTCCCCTAGAGGAGAAAATACTGTCCGCCGAAAGCCGAAGGCGGCCTGGCGGTAATAGAGGGATATGGTGTCGGCGGCCACCAGCCTCCAACCTCCTCCTACCCTGCTGAAATGGAGCAACACCAGTGTATAGGGTATTTCACTGGTACCCTGCAAACCCCTTATTCCCGCCGCCCCGGAAGTGCCGGCATCGATGACTACACTGTCCTCTACTTCCCGGATCTGGGGTGTATGGCTGTGTCCATGGAGAATAACCGGGACTCTTCCCACAAAGGGCATGGCCATCCCTGGTTCATGGACGGCCAAAAGATCTGGTTTCCCTTCCCGGGCCAGCACCTCCTCCAGTTGGATCACAGCAGCCTCCATTTCTCCGGGCTCAGCCGGGGCCATTACTTCCCTTTGAGCAGCCGGATCAGGAGCACCCAGTATCTTGAGGCCGGCCACCTCCACCACCTCCCCATTGAGGAGGGTAACGGCCGGGATAGTGGCCAGGTGGTTGGCAACAGCAGGAGAATCATGATTTCCCAGGGCCATCACATAGGGAACAGGCCAATCATCCAACCTGCTCAAGAGTTCCACTTCCAGGGGCGTGCCAAAATCGGTAATGTCGCCGGTATCGACGACAAGATCTACGGCAAAGGTTGCAACGACCCTCTCCACCAGCTCCAGGGCCACCGGGTTGTTGTGAATATCGGAAACATGGAGGGCCCTGAGATCAATCCCGGCCAATTCCGCCTGCCCAAAATCCTCCACCCTCTGCAGCAGGCTATAGAGATTGGTGGACATCAGCTGGATATGTTCCGCCATGGTTTCGACTTTGCCAAAGGCCTCCTGGAACAGGGACACCATCCAGGGTGCCGCCTGCAGCATGCCCTGATATTCAAGCTCGGTGAAGCCCGCCGGAGTATAGGTGACAAAGGTCAAGAAAAGGATAAAAAATACGGCCAGCAAGCCAATGGCACTTCCCTTAAAAATGCTGAACCAGCTGCGATATCCCAATATCAGTACCCCCAGGCCGCCACCCAGGGCTGCCAGCAGGAGGATACGCACACAAAAATCAAGGATAATTTTTTGGCCCGGCTGGAGAAAGCGGGCGTAGATCTCTTCCTGGGACAGTCCCGAGAGAAGTAAAACCCGCAGCCCTTCCAGGTCTACACCCTGCAGCGCTACCTGCAAACGCAGGGGGGAAAGATGGGTCCGGGCCCTGATAAAGCCGAGGGGGGGAATTTGCAACTCACTGACCCCATACTCGAAAAAGGCAATGGAGACCCGAATTTGGAAGGCATCGAGAACATAATCTGCCCGGCCAAAGCTGGCAATAGAAACCAAGGCAAAGGCAATGGCCACAACAAAGAAAAGAAGCCTTTTTCCCCTAGCCATTATCCTCCTTTTCCCCGCTTAAATATCCCAGTAAGTACCTGCGAACCAGGTTTAGGGCGGCCTGGCTGGCCCTCTTTTTTATAATAGGTCTTGGCCCCCGTAAATTATGTCCTTCCACATAGACCCCATCCGGGGTGGCGAGGGCCATATAGACCAAGCCCACGGGTTTGCCGAGCCGGCCTCCCCCTGGTCCGGCAATACCCGTTACTGCCAGGCCCAGAGAGGTTTTACCCAGTTCCCGCACTCCAACCGCCATGGCCCTGGCCACCTGGCTGCTCACGGCTCCAAAACGGTGCAGCAGTTCTCCGTCTACCTTTAACAGCTTTTCCTTGGCTTCATTGCTGTATGCTACTACTCCATAACGGAAATAGGCAGAACTGCCGGGCACCTCTGTCAAGCGGTGGCCAATTAACCCCCCTGTGCAGGATTCGGCGACACTAATGGATTTGGCCCTTTCCTTGAGTAGTATCCCCACTGCTTCCTCCATAGTTTCATTGTCTACAGCAAAGACATACCTACCGACAAGACTTCTTATTTTTTCCTCCATCTCTGCAAGGAGGCTTTCCGCTTCTTGCGGCAAGTTGGCCTTGGCAGTAAGGCGTAAATGGAGCTCATTTTCCTTGGCCAGGGTCGCCAGGGTCGGATTAGATTGCCTTTCCAGCAATTCCTGCAGCATGGTTTCCAACTGGGCTTCTCCAACTCCATAGAGTTTTAGCACCCGAGATTTTATAAGCTCCCGCTGCCCACTAAGACGCTTTTCCAGACGGGGCACAACTTCCCTTTCGAACATGGGCACCATTTCAAAGGGAGGTCCGGGCAGCATGACGACAACCTTGCCTTCCAGGACCAAAAACACCCCGGCTGCGGTCCCATTGGGATTGGGTAATATTTGGGCCCCGGCAGGAAAGTAAGCCTGCTTTTTGTTGTTATCAGTCATCGTCCGGCCCCGACTGGCAAAATAGTTCTGCAAAGTGCTTAAAACTCCATGGTCCAGCACCAATTCCAGCCCTAAATACTCGGCGACAGTCTCCCTGGTTAAATCGTCCATGGTAGGACCTAAACCACCCGTTAGGATAATCAGATCCGAACGCTGCCAACCCTGGGCAAAGACCTCCCGTAAACGGGCTGCATTATCTCCCACGGTAGTAGTGTAATAGACATCGATGCCCAATTCGGCCAATCTCTGACTGATAAAGGAGGCGTTGGTATTGACGATCTGGCCTAAGAGAAGCTCTGTCCCTACAGATATTATTTCCCCTTTCATAATTTTCCATCGCCCTCTCTGAATAGTTTATCACCGGGAAACAGAGACCATTTCCATCTCCCATTTACTTTTCTTCAAAGTAGGGTCGAGACCCTGCCTCCTGTAAAAAAAGTCCGGGCCATGCTTCCCCAGTCTCAGAAAAAGCAGCAACAACCGGCCTGGGCCTGGTTGTCGCTGCTTTTTACGCCAGCTGCGCCCTTTCCAGGGGCTGGGGCTTGTCCCCACCCGCAATAAGCTGCCGCAGCCTCTCCCCCGAAAGCTTCTCTTCCTGCAGTAGTTCCTTACTTACGCAGCATATTACTTCCACCTTGTCCTGCAATTCGCCTCTGACGAGCTCCTCTTGAGTTTGCAAAATTTGGGCTACAGCCTTGTGCAACAGCTGCCGGGGTAAACTGTCGGGATCGACTATCCCCAGCTCTGACATGCCGGCATATACCATTTTTTTGGCCAGCTGGGCTGCCTCGAGAAAATCGTTGCTGGCCCCGGTACTCCTGCTCTGGAAAAGAATTTCTTCCGCAATGGAACCGGCTACTAAGAGCTGGATTCTCTCTTCCAGCTGTCGGCGGGTCTGCAGATAGGAGTCGGCCTCCGGCACCTCCCGCACATATCCCAGGGCACCACCGCGGGGTATGATGGTAACCGTCGAAACAGAACCGGGCCTAATCCGTTCAGACACCAGGGCATGCCCAATTTCATGCACGGCTATCCGCCTCAATTCGTCTTCATTGGGCTGCCTGTCCATCTTTTCTCCCAACATGACCTTATCGATGGCCTCGAGGAAATGCTCCTGCCTCAGTTTTTTCTCCCGCTCCCGAAAGGCAAGGATAGCCGCTTCATTGGCCAGGCTTTCCAGATGGGCACCGGAAAAACCAAAGGTCTGGCGGGCAATGCTTTCCAGATTTACATCGGCTGCCAGGGGCTTATTGGCCGTGTGAAGTCTAAGGATTTGCAAGCGACCATCTTTGTCGGGTAGATCAACATGAATTATGCGATCAAAGCGCCCCGGCCGCAGTAAGGCCTCATCCAGCAAATCAACCCGGTTGGTTGCCCCTATGAGCAAGATGCGGAACTCATCACTGGCCGTTATACCATCCATCTCCACCAGTAACTGGTTCAAGGTTTGATCATATTCCAGATGGCCGGTATGCTGACCCCTCTTGCCCCCCAATACATCGATCTCATCGATAAAAATGGTTGCGTTCTTCCGGTTATTCTGCCTGGCCAGCTCCCGGGCCTGGTGAAAGAGTTCGCGGATGCGTTGGGCACCGACACCGGCATACATTTCCACAAATTCGCTACCCGCTGCCGCTATAAAGCTGGCCCCAGTGTAGGCGGCGGCGGCCTTGGCCAGAAGGGTCTTACCGGTTCCCGGCGGTCCGACCAGTAGTATTCCCTTCAGGGGCCTGATCCCAAGCTGGCGGGCGGTAGAACTATCCCTGACAAATTCCAAAGCTTCTCTGATTTCTTTCTTCGCATTTTCCTGCCCACCGATATCGGCGAAGGTTATCCTCCCCGTTGAAGGCGATGCCTGGCCTTGAAAGCCCTTATTGAGGACCTTCAAGCCAGAGAGATTATATAGCAGATAACCTAAAGCACCGAGAAGGAGAAGGGGCAGCAGGTTTACACCCTGGAGAGCTAGGAAAATCACGGCGGCAATAACAATTCCAACAGCGATTTCTTTAATCAACCCCTATCCTCCCCCTGTCTGGGTATAACTTCATAGAGATAGTAACCATCCTGGGCAAACTGCAGATAAACCCGTTTACTGTCAATGGTAAGGCGGTAGTCCTCAACTCCAGAGGAGCGGGCTTCTTCCGCGACCTTTTCTGCCAGAGAGACAAAATTGCCCCTGGCGATGGCTTCATAGACGGCAAAGTGAACTCGATGATAAAGCAGGTCCAAATCCTTGTTTCGGCGGTCCCTTAGAATTATAGCATGGGTTCCCTTCCTGAAGCTTTCCCGTAATTTACCCTCGATTTCACCATAGACCCTGGCCAAATCCGCACCAGCCGCCAGCTGGAAGGCAAAGGCTTTCCCCTCCCCGGCGGGTAGTACCTGCACCCCTTCTACTCCCTTTATGGCTCCCAGCTCCTTGAGTATGGGGTTCAGGACAAAATGGCGCTGGTATAAGGACTGCCCAACAAAGAACAGGACTAAGGACAAGAGGGCAGCCGCGGCTATAATCCCTACGTGAAAACCTTTAATCTTCATCGCTATCTTCCTATCCTGCGGCAATTATATGCCCTATTATACCATATATTAACTGGCCTGGGCCGATGTAATCTTTGGTAGCGGTATACGTCAGAAGGCGCGGCTAAACATTAATTTCACAAAGAAATGTAAACTATAAAAGACGGCCGTAGACCGTCCAGCAATAACATAATTGGATTCTAAGGGGAACAAGGGCAGCCTGCCACACCGGACCTGTAAAATACTAAATCCTACACCAGTACAATCAAACCACCATTATTTCAAGGTTCATCGATATTCTCTAGAACTGCTTCCAAACCAATGGCATGATTGACGGGCAGGGAAAAGCAGATACCCATTCCCTCTGTATTTAGTCCCACCTTGTGAGTTATGCTTTCCATAATAGCGCGTCTTTTCTCCTGCGGGGCAAGGATCAGGACAAGATCCTTCTCTGGTTGTATGGTTATGCCGAGATATTTGATGGCTTCCTTGGAGCCAAAACCATGGGCATGGAGGAAGGTACCGCCAGTTGCCCCGGCAGCCTTGGCTGCTTCCATGACCTGTTCGAAATACCCGCTATTTACTATAGTTACAATTAAATGATAGGCTTCCTTTGGTGATGCTGTCACCTCATCACTTCCCATCTCTAAATTTTCCATCGCCCGCATAATAGTCATCGAAAGGGCGCTGCTGATGCTACTTAAGCTTATGGTACAGGCTATTCCTGTCCCCGGTTTGCTAAAATCTATTTCCTGCTGAAGTTGATTTAAAATATATTGGGACATTTTTTCTGTCTGCAGGCTGAGGGAAATAGCCTTCTTCGGGCCACCATAACCGAGGATTTCATAAATAACCGATTCTGCCGTACCATAACCATGGGTAAATAGGAATACCGGCGTATTGCATTTTTGCAATAGCTTAATTAAAACATCCCTCGAGTCGTAATCCATTATAGCTATTAGTGCCTCATATTTGGTCACTGAACTTTCTCCCATTGATAACCCTCCGTCACTGCCCATTTTATAACCCACAGGGTTTACAAGCTTCAATGCGATACCATCCTTTGTAAAAGCAAGGATCACCATGCCCATGTCTTCCTATTCTGCATCAACCTGACCAGCAGTATAGTCCAAATCGATAATGGTGTCCTCTGCAGGGATAACAGCTTCCTTTTCCAGCCTTCTAGCCTTAATGGCATAGGCCAAACCAAAGAGTGAAATGGTGATAACCGGCATCATAGCAACGAGGGCAACAATGCCGAAGGCGTCGGTAAAAATGTTGCCACCGATGCTTTCACTGGCTCCCAGGGCAAGGGAAAGCATAAAGGTGGCCGCCAGAGGCCCTGAAGCAACGGCCCCCGAATCGAAGGCGATTGAGGTAAAAAGGGGCGGAATGTAGAATGACAGGAGGAGGGCAAGAAAATAACCGGGAACGATGAAATATAAAATAGATAATCCTGTAACAACCCGGAGCATAGCTAAAGCTACAGAGATGCCGACCCCAAAGGATAAGGCTGTGCCCATGGTTTTACCAGAAATTACCCCTTCTGTAACATCTTCTACCTGCCTCTTTAAAACGAAGACAGCTGGTTCAGCAGAAACAACTAGGAAACCTATGGCAAAGCCAATGAGAATCAAGAGCCAGGGGCTGATATTTTGTACGAGGATGTTTCCCAATTGATATCCTGCCGGCATAAAACCGATATTGGCACTGGCCAAAAACAACACCAGGCCTATGTAAGTGTATATCGTGCCGACAAAGATTTTCAAGATTGTCTTTGCTGATAAGTGCAGCTTCCAAACTTGAAAGATTGCAAAGGCAAAATAAACAGGAAACAAGGCTACGGCTACTTGGGCAAAGTATCCCCCAATATTAGCCCGATAAAGGGAGACGATATCGGAGAAGGAATTGAGGTCAGGCACTGCCAGGGCGCTGCCCCCCGAAGGACTGAAAAAAATTCCCAAAATCAGGACAGCAATAATAGGTCCGATGAGGGTAAGGGCAACGAGGCCAAAGCCATCTTCCTCAGAGGTTTTATCTCCCCGCACCGACGCCAGTCCAAGGCCAAAAGCCATAATAAAGGGCACCAAAATCGGGCCTGTGGAAACGGCGCCCGACTCCCAGGCTATGGAAAGAAATTCAGGGCCCGTGAAGCCGGAAAGAATGAAGGCGCTCAGATAACAGCCAATCAGAATATAGGACAGGGGCACCTGAAACAGTATGCGCAGAAAAGCCGTTGCCAGGGCCAGACCTACGCCAACGGCTACCACGATGATAATGATGAGATCTGGTACGCCGCTTACCTGCCCAGCCATTATAATTAGATCGGGCTCTGCTATGGTAACAAAGACACCCAAAATAAAGGTCATTACAACGATCAGGAAAAGATTTCTGCTCTTGACAATGGAAGAACCCAAATGTTCGCCAACAGGAATTAAAGATATGTCTACACCCAGATTAAACAGGGCTATGCCGAAAATCATAAGGGAAGCACTTACCAAAAAAAGAAGAGTGCCATTCCAGAGGGGCATCGGTGCTACGCTAAAATTTATCAGCATTACTAATATTATAATTGGCACTATTGATGAGGTAGATTCCTTCAGCTTGTCTAACAGTAACTTACCCATAAAATCCCCCTTAAACCTGATCTTCAGTGGCACAAAAGTACTGAGTTTATTATTTTGGCTTGGGACGGCCTACTACATAAATTAGTTCCATACTGCCCGGCCCTTGTCTAATTGCGGAGGACAATCAAATTCCGTGCCTTAATAAAATAATCAATGCCAGAAAAGATCGTAAAAAAGACTGCCAGCACAAGGGCAATATTGCCAATGGGAATATGAAGGAGACTAAAGGGATAATCTTGTACGAGTATGGCAAGGATGGCTATAATCTGAAAAACAGTCTTCCATTTGCCCAGCTTGCTGGCTGCAATTACAATACCTTCAGAGGCAGCGATTACCCTGAGCCCGGTTACTGCAAATTCCCGCCCAATGATGATCATAGCCACCCACGACCCAAGACGCCCCATCTCCACCAGGCTCAGTAGGGCAGCAGTAACCAATAGTTTATCGGCCAGGGGATCAATAAACTTGCCGAAGTTGGTAACCTCGTTTCTTTTCCTGGCAATATAGCCGTCGAGACTGTCGGTGGCTGCGGCCAAAGCAAAGATCCCGGCAGCGATGAAATCGCCATGGGGGATCTTCAGCAAAACAAACAACATAAATACGGGGACCAGAACAATGCGCAGTAATGTCAGTTTATTGGCCAAATTCACCCCTAACCTCTCCCCTGAGATCATAGTCATCGGCTCCAGTAATCTGTACCTTTACAATATTCCCCCAGGCTTCCTCGGGGGCGGCAACATAAATCAATCCATCTATTTCCGGTGCATCCCGATAGGAACGACCGACCATAAGACCCTCATCGGGCCCCTTGCCTTCCAGTAAAACATCCAGTTCCTTCCCCAGCCACTGCCGGTTCTTCTCAGCCGATATAGAGCGTTGGAGTTCCATTGCAGCATCATACCGAAGCTTCTTTTCCTTTTCCGGAAGCTGATCCCGATAGGCTGCCGCCGGTGTCCCCTCTTCCTGGGAATAGATAAAAAAACCGGCCCGATCAAAGCGTACTTCCGCGATAAAATCCAGCAATTCGGCAAATTCCGCCTCTGTTTCTCCCGGAAAACCGACAATGAAGCTTGTGCGAATGGCAATATCGGGTATCTCCGTCCGCAACCTTTCTATTAATGCTAGGATTTCCTCCTTGGTCTGCTTCCGATTCATCCGGGCTAGAATCCTATTGCTTACATGCTGCAGGGGAATGTCGACATAGTGAAGAACCTTCGGTTCCTCTTTGAATACCTTGATTAACTGGGGTGAAAGCCGGCTGGGGTAACAGTAAAGGAGCCGAATCCAGCTGATACCCTCAATCCTCGCCAGACGCCGCAACAGTTCTGGTAAAGCCGGCTCACCATAGATGTCTTCCCCGTAACGGGTTGTATCCTGGGCGATCAGGATCACTTCTTTAATCCCCAGTTGGGCCAGGGCTTGGGCCTCCTCAACAATATCCTCCTGGCTGCGGCTCTGCAAGGGGCCCCGCAATTGGGGAATAATGCAATAACTGCAGTGATTGTTGCAACCTTCCGCTATTTTGAGGTAGGCAGAGGGTCCTGCCTGGGAAAGGAGCCGGGGCCACTGGCCGGGAAATCTGGCCCGGGGCGGTCCTGTAAAGCGGCACTGCCGGCCCGCCAGGGTTTCTTCCACGACGGGGACAATCCGATGAAAATCGCCGGTTCCCAGTAAAGCGTCAATCTCGGGCAGTTCCTGGGCAAGTTCATCGGCATACCGCTGAACAAGGCAGCCCGTCACTATTAAGGACCGGCATCGCCCCTGTTCCTTGTATGTCCCCATTTCCACTATAGTCTCCACCGCTTCTTTCTTAGCTTCTTCAATAAAGCCACAGGTATTGACAATTAAAACATCGGCTTCGTCCGGATCTGCCACAAATAAATAGCCCTCCCGTTCCAGCAGGCCCAGCATGACCTCACTGTCAACGAGATTCTTGTTGCATCCCAGGGAAAGCAGAGTAACCTTAATCTGCTGCGACTCCAACACCATTAAGTCCCATACCTCCATTTATAGTTACAAGTATAGTATACCTGTTCCCGCCTGTCAAAAGACTGCTGCCCAGCAGTAGCTTTAGCATAAACAACGGATCTGGCAGCTTATTCCAGGGAAAAGGTTATGTCCTTGGGAATTCCCGGTTTTCCGGCTGGACCCAGTTCTTCCCCATTTACCTTCAGGATAAGGCCGCCGGGATTCCCCGCCCGGATGCGGAGTTCTTGTTGGGCGGTAAATTCCCTCTCAGCCCCCGGTTGGAGGGTCTCTTCCACCCTCTCTCCATCGGCGATGACGCGCAACCAGCAAGGAGCATTCTCAACCCTCACCCGCAGGGAAATGGGTCCTTCTGTCACCAGGTATTCTCCCAGACGATCGGTATCCTGTACCAGCTTTACCCTACCTGTCCTCTCCTCATCTTCCCCTGGAACCATCTTTCCTTCTCCTTCACCCACATCCCCTTCTTCTCCAGCTGTGCTGCCATTTAGTCCCCCTATATCCTCCGGTGCCGGCTCCCCTCCTTCCCGCCAGGGGAGTAGATTAGAAAGGGAATATATAACTACAATCCCCAGCAAAAGTAATAGGAAAATGACCCGCAGGCCGGATTTGGGCCTGTATCGCCGGAACCTTTTTTTTATCACTACCGTCCGCCCTTCCGGCTCTTCTCCATGGGCTTTGGGGGAGACAGTTGCTTGTTGCCGGGGAAGCTCCACCCCGAGAAAGCGGGCATAACTGCGCAAAAAACCCCTGGCATAAACATTCCCCGGTAGAGCTGCATAATCACCTTCTTCCAGGGCTTGTAAATACCGGACACGGATCTTAGTTTCCTCTGCGACGGTTTTGAGACTGATACCCTTCTCTTCCCGCACCCTTTTTAAATACTGCCCGATCTCCTCCCGGGACAAGGTTGCATCCTTCCGACCATCTTCGGCCACAACATCACCTCCCCACCCAATATTGCCCTGGACCCAGTAAGGACAAGATGGCTGCAATTCCCACTTGATTCCTAGTGATACCTAATCCATCTTATCTGTTTCTGGCCTGCTACTTTTTATTTGGTAGTGTTTCTTTAAATAATACTCGATCTGGGAAGCCGCCCTTTTAAGATCATCGGCCTGGACAACTAGTTCATAAGCCTGCTCCGGCAGCAGTGATTTCCTGTACAAGGGATCATAGTATTCCCTCAAAAGGATTTCAACAAAGGCTGTAAGGTTTCCTCCCCGCAATAATAACTTCAACTCAGCCACCAGCTTCTTGCCCAGGCGCTTTACCAATCTGTCTAGGGCGGCTTCCGCCTCTTCCAGTTCGGCTTCACCCATCCTGGTGTATTCCTCCACTATCCGCCCTACTCGGACTGGTAAGCTGGCTTCCACCTTGATTCTTTTCCCGGTTCGGATGGCATTATAGAGAAAGTCTGGGAGAAATATCCTGCCAATGCGTCTGCTTTCCCCTTCGACCAGTAAATAAGGAGAATCGTTAAGCTCTTGCAGCCGCTCCCATAAAAGGGCGTCGAAGTTTTTTTGCCCCCTCGGCTCTTTAAAACCGAGACCTCCAAAAACCGAACCCCGGTGACCGGCTAAGTTTTCTAAATCGAGGACAGGATGACCGCGACTGTACAGTTCTTTTAAAATTAAAGTTTTTCCTACCCCCGTTAAACCATCGAGTACCACAGGCTCGGTAACAAGCTTATAGGCAGCCAGCTCAGCCAAAATGAATCGGCGATAGGCCTTATAGCCCCCTTCAAGGCGAAGGGCCTTTTTGCCTACCAATTCCAATACACTGGCCACAGCCCGGCTGCGCATTCCTCCCCGCCAGCAAAAAATCACCGGCTTTTTCCCCTGACACCTTTCCAGGATCCCAGCTACCAGGGCTGGGAGTTTCGGAGCGACAACCTTTAGGCCGTCCAGTTTTGCCTGCTTTACACCCTTTTGTCTATAAGTTATCCCGATCAGTCGACGTTCATTATCGTCAAAGAGGGGAACATTAACGGCGCCGGGAATGGTCCCTTCAGCATATTCCGCCGGTGAGCGCACATCTATAAAACACTTATTTTTTAATGCCAGCGCAGTTTTTATATCTATATCGGTGTACATCGGTTCACCACTATCCTGACGGAAATCCCCCATCACCATTCCCCGGCCTCCCCCTGGGCCCTAACTCCGGCAGCAGAGCTATTTTGAAAATCCAACAGTTCTTCTTCTCGGCTGGGAATAGAAATGGCACCTGCCGCAAGTTGGCGCCGGTAGGAGCCCAGGAGATACCTGGCCTGGGGGGAAAGCTGACTCCCTTCTCTGACCACCAACAGCCCATCCTCAACACCAAAGTTAAACACCCCGGCGGCAAATCCTTCCAACAGTTTTGCCTGGGTTTCTTCCACAACCAGGGCCAGATCCCAGCCTAAACTGGCCAGTATTATCTCCTCCCCTTCTGGGTGGGAATAGCTGTCCAAGGAAATCAAAGCAGCCCTCTGCTCCCTTTCCGCCAGCAGCTCCACTAGTTCCCCAACATTTACACCGGATGCAAGGATGATAACATCTGCACCCCTGCCCAACAGTCCCTCGGCCACGGCAGCAGCCTGTCCAGGCTCCGGTCCAGCAAGGGTTTGCCCAAATACTTGCACCGCCGGCTCAACCTCATACAATCCTGCTGCAATGGCATACTGCAAGTTTTCCGTCCCGGGAGCGGCGATATAGCCCACCCGCCCGGTATTACTTTCAGCACCGGCAATAATCCCCGCCAAAAAGGCAGGTTCCTCCTCCCGGAAGGTCAGGGAAACTACATTGGGTGCCGAAAGGCTGCCATTTACCAGAACAAACTTCCTCTCAGGATAGAGGGGAGCAACCTCCGCCAGTGCCGGTACCATATCTTCACCAAGGATCCAAACAGGATCCTTGCCTCCATCGGCCAGCTCCCGCAAGCTGGTAATATAGGCACTGGGCTCGGTGGTAATCACTTCCACTGTGCCCCCCAACCCTGCCATTCCTTCCTGCAAGGCAGCCTGCAGGACGGTCCCGGCAGCCCCTTCCTCTGACACCGGCACGACCAAACCAATCTGGGGGGGTACAGGGGTTTTATCTTCCCCTCCAGCCCCTTCCCAGCTGCCGCAACCCACCAGGGAGATCAGGAGCAGTAAAAATAATATGGAATATCTCTCCAAGACTTTTCTTGCCGTCACTTCTTCCTTCCTTTCTCCAGAGGTCAACCTTCCCCTTCTGCACTTTCTGCCAACCGCTGCAAGCGTTCCCGGGAAATCAAAACTTGCCTGGGTTTGCTCCCTTCCGAAGGTCCCACATAGCCCCTTTCCTCCATAAGGTCGATAATCCGGGCTGCCCTGGTATAGCCAATGCGAAACCGGCGTTGGAGCATTGAGGCCGAAGCTTGTTGCTGTTCTACAACAAGCTCCAGGGCCTGGGGAAAAAGCTCGTCCTCTTCTTCCCCGGGGTTACCCTTTTCCTGAGTCGCCAGTTCAGCCTCTAACACTTCTTCCCTGTATTCGGGCTCGGCCTGCTGCCGCCAGAAATAGACCAGCTTCTCGACCTCCTTGTCTGTGATAAAGGCCCCCTGTAGACGATAGGGTTTTATGGAGCCAACCGGCAAAAAGAGCATATCCCCCTTCCCCAGGAGTTTTTCCGCGCCCCCCATGTCGAGGATGGTGCGGGAGTCGGTTTGGGAAGAGACAGCAAAGGAAATCCGCGAGGGTATATTGGCCTTGATCAGGCCGGTAATCACATCCACCGACGGACGCTGGGTTGCCAAAATCAGGTGAATGCCGGCAGCCCGGGCTTTTTGTGCGATCCGCGCAATCAGCTCCTCAACCTTCTTGCCGACAATCATCATCATGTCGGCAAACTCGTCCACCACCACTACGATGGTCGGCAGCTTGCCAAGCTCGCCGGGCTCGTCGTCCGGGTTTTCACGGACAAACAGCGGATCCAACAGGGGCTCGCCGGCCTGGATCGCGTCTTTCACCTTGCGGTTGTAGCCGGCCAGGTTGCGCACGCCCAGTTTCGACATCAGCTTGTAACGGCGCTCCATCTCCGCCACACACCAGCGCAGGGCGTTGGCTGCTTCCTTCATATCGGTGACCACCGGGCACAGCAAATGCGGGATACCCTCATACACCGACAGCTCCAGCATTTTTGGATCAATCATGATCAAGCGTGCATCTTCCGGCGACGACTTGAACAGGATGGACAAAATCATGGCATTTACGCCCACCGACTTGCCCGACCCGGTGGTACCGGCCACCAGCAGGTGNNCATCAGGTCGGCCAGCTCATCAATGATCACAACTATATAGGGCAGAAATAATTCCTTTTCTTCAGAAGGATCAAGAGAACGGTTATAACGTCCGATATTGCGCACGCCCCTTTGGGCGAAGAGATTGTAGCGGTTTTCCATCTCCTGGACAAGCCAGCACAGGGTTGCCGCCGCCCTCTGGGGATCCACGACGACGGGGGCCAGGAGATGGGGTAAGTCATTATAGACGGAAAGCTCTACCCGTTTGGGATCAATCAGGATAAATTTAACCTCATCGGGTTTCACACGAAAGAGAAGGCTGGCTAAGAGGGCGTTGAGACAAACACTCTTGCCGGAACCCGTTGCCCCGGCAATTAAAAGATGGGGCATTTTCCCCAGGTCGGCAATAACCACTTCCCCGGCAATATCCTTGCCCAGGGCAAAGGTCAGGGGAGAAGTACTTTCTTTAAAGACCGGGCTTTCAACAACCTCCCGCAGGTATACCGGAGTTATTTCCTTGTTGGGTACCTCGATTCCCACCGCCGCCTTGCCGGGAATAGGGGCCTCAATGCGGACATCCGGGGCAGCCAAATGCAGGGAAATATCGTCGGCCAGGGATAGGATCCGGCTCACCTTGGTTCCCGGTGCCAGTTGCAGTTCATAGCGGGTGATGGCCGGACCTCTGCTCACCTCAATAACCCTTGCCTTGACATTGAATTGGGCCAGGGTATCTTCCAATAATTTTATGTTTTCGGTGACGTGCTTCTGCCAGCGGGTATCCCTCTGGCCTTTGTTACGGCGCAAAATATGTACGGGGGGCAGTTGATAACTCAGTACTGACCGGATAGGCTCCACGGGAGGTGGTGCTGCTTTGGTCCCTTCCTCCTTTACCTCTTCCTCCGGGATCTTTTCCAACTCCCTTATCGGTTCCGGTTTCTCCTCTCTACCCACCAAAACGGGGACGAACCTTTCTTCTTCTGCCCCCTCCTGTTTAATCTCTTCCCCCTGGGCCAGGGGATTGGCACAACAGCGGTGAATTACCCGGCCGCCCTCCTTTACCCTGTTAATAATTCCCCGGCTCAAGTTGACCAGGGAGAGATTGGTAATCAGCAGGGAGGCGATCAAGCCCAGGGTCACCAAAACGATGTAACTGCCTAGGAGTCCAAACAGGGTGAGAAAGATCAGGGCAAAAAGGGCGCCGATGAGGCCCCCTCCTTCCCCTGCCCAGGCATAGCTCCAGACCTCGGTTTTCGGGTATTGCAGATGAAACAGGGTCAAGAGTACCAGCACAAGGAGCAGAGTGCCGGTAAACCGGCTGGAAGAGATTTTCCTTTCCCTTTGCATGAGGAGTATCCCAAGGAGAATTAGACAGAGGGGGATAAAATAAGCACCCCAACCCAGGCCCAGCCGGAAAATGCGGGCAAAAAATCGACCCAGGGCTCCTGCACCCAGATCGGCCAAACTGATGGTAACCAAAACAGCCAGGGCAAAGGAAGATAGCCCGGCAATCTCATATTTTAACCCCTGGCGGTCTTTTTTCTTTTTCCTGGCCACACCCTTCACCTCAGCTGTACTATTCTGCATCAGGAATATTTTTCCTGCAGCCTTCGTCTTCCCACATATATTATAAGACAAGGCTTTGAGACTGTCTAAAACAAAACTGCAAGCAAAAGCCTTTGGCTTTTCCTACCAGTAAAAGTACTGCAAGGCCAGGGTTAATAGGCCGGCAAACCAACAGTAATAGCCGAAGATATACAGCCTTCCCTGCCGCAAAATGCTATATAAGAGTTTGAGGGCCAGGACACCGGTTATCGCTGCCGCCACCAGACCAAGGCCATAATCCAGCAAAGTCAAGCCAGTGCTGGAAGTAGCAGCAATTATGTCGCCCAATTTGAGTAGAGTAGCCCCGGCTATAGTCGGTAAGGCCAGCAAAAAGGAATACCGCATAGCAGTATCCCGGTTGAGCCCCCGGAAGAGGGCCCCGGCTATGGTGGTTCCCGAGCGGGAAAGGCCCGGCATAATGGCACAACCCTGGGCAAAGCCAATAAAAAGGGCATCCTGCGGCCTCATCTTTGCAATATCCTTGCCACCGATTCCCCTCTTTCCTTCGATCAGCCACAGCAGGGTGCCGGTGACCAATAACATTATGCCGACGATGGTAACGGACTGAAAAAGCTCTTCAAAAATGGGGCCGAAAAAAACTCCCATAAAAAAAGTGGGAATGGAGCCGAAGATAATTAACCAGGCGAATCGCCAGGCCGCCTGCTGTTCTCCATGAAAAGAGGGTCTTTGCCCTTTAAGTAAAGCCAGGATACCGAAAATAAAAGTCCTTAGTACCATAACAATATCAGGCCAAAATACTAAGGCAATAGCCAAGAGACTGCCGAAATGCACCACCACTTCAAAGGTAACTCCAGGAAAGGATACCCCCAAAAGCCTTTGGGCTAAAACCAGGTGGCCGGAACTACTCACCGGCAAAAATTCAGTTATTCCCTGGATTATCCCCAGGATAATGGCAACAAGTGGCTTTGGCAACAGCTTACCTCCAATCTCCCATCACCAGATGAGCGATATTATTGGAATGGTCCCCGATCCGCTCCAGGTTGCTGATAATGTCAAGATAGATAATACCAGAAGTTGGGTAGCACACGCCCTCATTGAGCCTCTGAATGTGATTGTTGCGGTAAGTACGCTCCATCAAGTCAATTTTATCCTCATTTTTTAATACTTCCCGGGCCAGGTCCTGATCTGAGTTTTCCACCGCTGTGTAGGCCTTGTTAAATATGTCGGCCACCAGTTCAAACATGGTCCTTAGCTCTTCTATGGCAACAGCGGAGAAGGGCAGGCGCTCTTCTATCTTGGACCTGGTAAGCTGGGATATGTTTTGGGTGTGATCGCCAATCCGTTCTATATCATTTACAGCATGTAGCAGCGCCGTCACCCGCCTTGATTCCGACTCTGTCATAGACCGCTGGGATAGCCGGGCCAGGTAAAGGGTTATTTCCTTTTCCAGCTCGTCGATTACCTCTTCCTTTTGCAGGACCTGATCTATATAGTGCGGGTCATTTTCCATAAAAGCCTTATAGGCATCCTGAAAACTATCGGCAGCAATCTTAGCCATCCGGATGATTTCCTTGGTGGCATGGGTAATGGCTATGGAAGGTGGGGTCCTTAAAATTGCCTCCTGGTCTATAAATTTCAGGCCCCGTTCTATAACCAGCTCCTCGCCCGGTACAATTCGGCTAATAAAGCTAACAAACTGATTAATAAAGGGCAATATAAGTAGGGTGTTGGTTACATTAAAGATGGTATGGGCATTGGCAACTTGCCTGGGCAAACTGGCCGCCGTATGCTGTACAATTCCCTCAAAATAACCTATAAAGGGCAGAAAGACCAAGACACCACCGACATTAAAAAGCAGGTGGGCAACGGCACTTCGCCGCGCAGTAAGTGATGTACCGATACTGGCCAGAAGGGCGGTGACGGTTGTACCGATATTGCTCCCCAGGACCAGGGAAATTGCTCCCTGCATATCCACAAGGTTTTGCCCGGACAGAACAATCACAAGGCTGGTCGTAGCACTGCTGCTCTGGATTATCGCTGTAAAAAGGGCGCCGGCAATAATACCCAGGATTGGGTACTTGCCAAAGGAAAGCATAAGATCAATAAAAGGGGGAAATTCTCGCAAGGGTTTCATTGCCGAAGACATGGTATCCATGCCCAAAAAGAGGATCCCAAACCCCAGTAAGGCCTGTCCAATATACTTTGTCAGACGATGCTTGCTGAAAAGAAAAAGGATAACGCCGATACCAATAGCCGGTAGAGCGTAATCGGTGAGCTGAAAGGCAACCAACTGGGCCGTTACCGTTGTCCCTATGTTTGCTCCCAGGATTACACTCACTGCCTGCTTCAGGGTCATTAAGCCGGCATTAACAAAGCCCACCACCATTACTGTCGTGGCACTGCTGCTTTGTATAACGGCTGTCACGAGGGCACCCATAATTGCACCCATAATGGGAATCCCGGTCAATATTTCCAATACCCTTCGCATTTTATTCCCGACTGATTTCTGCAGGCCCTCGGCCATTATATCAATGCCAAAAAGAAAGAGCCCCAGCCCTCCCACAAGGCCAAACAGGGTGGTCGTTATCATCCCTACTCCCCCTTAACAAATCTATGCAATTTATCAGGGAAATTATATCATAAAGTAAAACCTTAAACCAGCGGGAAAAAAGGCAGGAGGGCCAGGCAGCCTAACCCCCCCCCGGGTACAAAATTGATGATTCTTCCCGGCTGCAGGCCGGGATGCAGATAATCCTGGGGATCGGTACTCAATATGCGCACTATCCTTCCTTGGTTCAGACCTATGGGCTCCACCACCACCATCGTTCCTGCCATTTCTACCTCCAGATAGGATGGGCGCATGTCTTCCAGGCCTTGATAAACATTTTCCAAGGGCATGGTGGTATAGAGAATCACTGTAAGGGTTCCCTCCTCCGCTTCCTGCCATGTTCTTTAAGGTGGGCAATGGCGCTATCGAGCCAGGCCAGGGCCTCACCCACGCCACCAACCTCATCAATTAGTCTATATCTCACTGCATCCCTGCCTACCAGCACCGTACCAATATCCCGGGCCAGTTCACCGGTGGTAAACATTAATTCCCGAAACTTTTCCTCTGAAATGCGGGAGTGTCTGGCAACAAAACGGATGACCCGATCCTGCATTTTATCCAGATATTCATAGGTTTGGGGTACCGACAACACCTGACCGGTAAGGCGGAGGGGATGGATGGTCATGGTTGCCGTCTCACTAATAAAGGAATAATCGGCAGAAACGGCTATGGGAACACCAATGCTGTGGCCGCCGCCCAGGACAAGGGATACGGTAGGCTTCGATAGGCCGGCAATGGTTTCCGCTATGGCCAGGCCGGCTTCCACATCTCCACCAACAGTATTTAATATTATTAGGAGCCCCTCAATGCTGGGGTTTTGTTCCACAGCAACCAGCTGGGGGATCAGGTGCTCATATTTGCTTGTCTTGTTCTGAGGGGGAAGGACCATGTGGCCTTCAACCTGCCCCACAATGTTTAAGACGTGGATATTGGATTTCGGTTCCGGCAGCTCCATCTGGCCCATTTGCTGCAGGTTGGCTAAACTGGCATTGCTCTCCCCCTGGGGTGCAGGAGAAGGCTGTTGGGCAGGCTGGGGCTGCCCCGCTAACCTGGCCCCCGGTTGGGCCACCCCTGTCGGCTGCCCCTGGCTTGGGTTTTGGTTTACATCCCTATAAAGCAGGCTCACGGCAATTACCACTCCTCTCTTTTTCTTCCCCATGTATTATAGGTTGAAGGGGAAACAATTATACAAAGGGTCCCTTGACAAGGGGTTGGAGGAGTTCTTAGGGCATAATTAAGGAAAAAGCAGGAAAGATCCTGCTTTTTGCGCGGGTAATTACCGCAGTAATGATTTGCCGTAACAAGCTGTAGAAAATATGATGACCATGGAGAGGGTGGATGCTAAGATCATATTTCCATAATAATGGGAAGGATCATGGGCCGGCGCCGGGTCTTTTCAAAGAGGAATCTACCCAGGGACTCCCTGACCCTGTTTTTGATCGCCGACCATTCGGTGACCCGGTTCTCCTCACACTTTTCCAGCACCTGCCGTACCTGTTCCCGGGCCTCTTCCATCAAACTCTCTGACTCCCTGACATAGACAAACCCCCGGGAGATAAGATCCGGGCCGGCAACCACCTCGCCTCTGTCCTTAGCCATGGTAATAACTGCAATTAGAATGCCATCCTGGGAGAGCTGCTGCCGGTCCCGCAGGACTACCTTCCCCACATCGCCCACTCCTAAGCCGTCGACGAGAACTTTGCCGGCCGTCACCTTGCCTGCTATCCTGGCTTTGTTGGCTTCCAGCTCGAGAACGGTACCATTTTCCAGGATGAAGTTGCGGCTGGCGGGGATGCCCACTTCCCTGGCCAGGGCAGAATGATGGATCAGCTGCCGGTATTCCCCGTGCATGGGCACAAAGAAGCGGGGGCGTACCAGATTAAGCATCATTTTTAATTCTTCCTGGGCAGCATGTCCCGAAGCACCGATCCCTGCCGTCCCCTGGTAAATTACCTGGGCTCCTTCCAAAAACAGCCTGTCGATGATCCGCGTTGCCTCCCTGCCGCTTAAATTCCCCGAACCGGAAGCAATTACCACCGTATCACCGGGCAGGATATCGAAATTACGTTCCCCGCCCAGGGCTGCTGGTGCCAAAATAGAAAAGGGGTCTCCCCTGCTGCCGCTGGCCAGTATTACCTGTTTTTCTTCAGGCAGGTCCAGCATCTTCTCCCACTCTACAAGGAGCCCGGAGGGGATCTTAAAATAACCCAGGCGGGTCGCAGTATTGACGGCATTGATCAATTCCTTGCCCACCAGGACAATTTTCCGCCCCTTCTCCTGGGCCTGCTCCAGAACCTGCTGCACCTGGTAGAGGTTAAAGGCGGAAATAGCCACCAGCAGCCTTCCCTTGGCCTGGGAAAAGAGCCGTCGGAATATGGTGCCGATCTCCCGCTCCGAACCGGTATAACCCGGCCTTTCTGCATTGGTACTTTCAGATAGAAGGAGCAGCACCCCTTGTTCACCCAATTTGGCCAGGCGGTGAAAATCGGTCCTCTCGCCATCTACCGGTGTCTGATCAAATTTAAAGTCCCCGGTGTAGACAATTGTTCCCACATCGGTATGAAGACCCAGGGCTACTGCGTCGGGAATGCTGTGGCTGACCCGGATAAATTCCACTGTATAGGCTCCGATCCTGATACTTTCGCCGGCCTTTACCTCCTTCAAATCCATTTCTTTTTTGCTGTATCCTGCCTCCAAGAGCTTGCTCCGTACTAACCCTATGGTCAGGGGAGTTCCATAGACAGGTACCGCCAAATCCCTCAATATGTAGGGCAGGGCACCGATGTGATCCTCATGTCCATGGGTGAGGACAATGCCCAGGACCTTATCCTTTTTCTCCAGGAGAAAGGAAATATCGGGAATTACGCAATCGATCCCCAGCATTTCTTCCTCCGGCAGCATCAGCCCGGCATCGATAACCAGGATTTCCCCTGCAAACTCAAGGGCCAGCATGTTTTTACCCAGTTCGCCAAAGCCGCCCAGGGGAATAACAGAAAGCTTTTTTCTTTTTTTTCCAGAAGCCACTTCTCCACCTCCTCAATGTAAATGTAGAATTGCAAAACTCCCAGCCCTATCCATCCACAGCACCCCTCCTGCTCCGCCGCATCTAAAGGGTACTATTCCCAGGCACGCCAAAATACAGGGCCTTATTAACTGGGAGTTATAAAAAAGTAAAAAAACCCCTATCCGCTCCGGGGGAATCGCCTCGCGGTATAATCCTACTCCGGCCCGCTATATCCTGTATCATTATACAGTAAGCCTGCCTCAACTGACAAGAAGGGAAGGTTCGGACCCCTTCCTAGTATGCCCAAGCCCTGACAAAATAGTAGTGGTAAGGGCACGGAAATGCCCGTGCCCTGACCGTGGACTAGAAAAGGGATTAGAAAAAAGAGATGCTTCCAAAATAGGGTCTTTTAAAGGCAGGCAAAAACTATACCAATCCCTTTTCGACTAAAGTCTCGGCGATCTGAACCGCATTCAAGGCGGCACCCTTGCGGAGGTTATCGGCGACGACCCACAGGTTCAATCCATTACTGATGGTAAAGTCCTCCCGGATGCGCCCGACAAAGACCTCATCCTTGCCAGCCGCCAGCAGCGGCAGGGGATACTGCAGCTCCTCCGGAGCGTCTACAACCTCTACCCCGGGAGCCTGGGCAAGGATCTCCCTTGCCTGGGCAGGGGTGATTTTCCCCTCTGTTTCAATATTTATCGCTTCACTGTGGCTCCGGTACACAGGGACCCGCACCGTAGTGGCAGTAACGGCAATGGATTCATCACCCATTATTTTTTTTGTTTCCCGCACCATTTTCCACTCTTCCAGGGTATAGCCAGTTTCATCAAATACATCTATATGGGGTAGAATGTTAAAGGCTATCTGGTAGGGGTATACTTCGGCCCTGGTTTGATTACCGGCCAGGATATCTTTGCACTGCTGGGTCAGCTCTTCCATTGCCTCCAGTCCAGTACCGGAAACTGCCTGGTAGGTAGAAACCACGACGCGTTTTATGGGCTTGAAGTCATGGAGAGGTTTTAATACCACTACCATCTGGATGGTGGAACAATTGGGATTGGCAATTATTCCCTTGTGACCTTCCATATCTTCAGGGTTCACTTCCGGTACAACCAGGGGTACCTCTGGATCCATACGAAAGGCATTGCTGTTATCGATAACGACACAGCCTGCTTTAGCGGCTTCCGGCGCCAGCTCCCGGCTCACCTTGGTGCCGGCACAGAAAAAGGCAAGATCAACCCCGGCAAAGGAAGAAGGTAGAGTTTCCTGCACTGTATATTCTTTACCCCGAAAGACTATCTTCTTCCCTGCAGAACGCTTGGAAGCAAGGGGGACCAGGGTAGATACGGGAAAATTACGCTCTGCCAGAATAGAGGCGATTTCTTGGCCAACGGCCCCGGTAGCTCCAACTATAGCTACTGTATAATCCTTCATAAATTATCCCTCCCCAATTTGTCACAGCTTGTCCCTAATACAATATAGCCATTATTACTTCTATTTTCTCCAAACATTATCGGGCTGTCAATCGACAAAAAACTACCGACGTAGACCGACCAGAGTTTCGTTCACAGAAGTTTAATCGTTTGAAAATAATATTGCAAAAGGTGGGTATCCCTGAGATATTATGGGTTTGGAAGAAAAACCAAATACCTCAGAAAGGAGACCCACCCAATGACATTATACAACCAACTTAAGCATTCCGGAAACCCCCAAGCCGCAATTCAAACAATTATTTATCTGTTGGACAAGCATTCACCTAAGCAAGTAGCCGAAATCATGGGGATTTCCGTAAGATGGGTCTACACTATTAGAAAACGCTTTTTAAGTTCTGGAGAGAACCTATCCGCCTGCCTGTTAAAACGAGGACCTAAGAACCCCATGCCCAACCGC